>Ga0194120_10000520_pt1 | contig 72715 bp, 66 predicted proteins | sample TA2MahCa65mmetaG_FD_148642 | JGI IMG/M metagenome (GOLD analysis project Ga0194120, IMG submission 148642) | Freshwater microbial communities from Lake Tanganyika, Tanzania - TA2015019 Mahale Deep Cast 65m | ecosystem: Environmental > Aquatic > Freshwater > Lake | place: Tanzania: Lake...
GCCTCGGAACTCAGTGAGACAATTGGGACAGCAGCGCGCTCCCGGTCCCCCCGGCAGATTCCCCGCGGATCGAGGCGTTGACACTCCGACGGCGAAACTTCCAACCGAGTTTTGACGCTATACCGTAGAAGTAGGGGCGCGTGGGGTCGACCCCGAAGCCGAGGTCGGACGCCATGAACTTGCCGTGCTGGTCGCGGGCGAGCTGATGGTTGGGATCGGCCTCGTTGAGCAGGAAGGGCGTGCAGCCGCAAAGGAGCGCGGCGGCCCCCAGCAGCGAAGCGTGTCTGGTCATCGCGCGCCTCCCTCTAGAAGACCCAGCCGCCGGCCAGGGTGAGCGTCGTGGCGTCCTTGTCCTGGATGGTGGCCACGACCGGGAACTCGAGTTCGGCTCGCAGCACCAGGCCGCCGAACGAGACCTTGGTGCCGCCCAGCAACGAGCCGCGCGGCTCGGTGGCGTAGTAGCCGCCCTCAGGGTCCTTGCGGTTGACGCCGTACACCTCGTAGCGGGGCACGTTGACGCGTGCGCCCAGGCCCACATAGGGCGCCAGGCGCGGCGCGTCGAACCAGGGCCCCCTTGGGCGGGGCGGCCCGTCGAAGCGCCACAGGGCGTCCACCCGCAACTGGTGGTGCTGGCCCACGCCGTAAACAAGGTCGTTGCCGGCGCCCGCGTAGGTCAGCCGGGACCCGGACTTGAAGTCGTTCCCCAGCGCATTCGCGTATGCCAGGCCCGCGCCGAACTCCAGGAAGTCCAGCGCCCTCACTTCGTAGAGCAGGCCGAAGCCGAGCCCCGCGCGGGTGTTGCCGGTGAACGCCGACAAGGTCTCGATGAGCGGGGGCGCGCCCGGTATCTCGAGGGGCCGCGCCGGCTTCCCGGCCAGGGCGGACGCGACGTTCGCGGCCAGGCCCGGCAGCAGGGCTTCGCGATCGGGGTTCCGATCGCCCGAGCCGAGCCATGCCTCGCCGCCTTCGAACGCTACCGGCAGCCCCACGGACTGCCGCGGGCCCGTCCCCTGGTGGATCCTCACGTCGGCGCGCAGCGTCGGGCGGGTCGGCCAGACGCCCCAGCGGAACGCGAACGGCTCGTAGGAGCCGGCGCCGACAACCGCGACCTGGCGAGCCTGCAAGCCCTGCGCCACCTTCCGGACCAGGTCGGGATCGTCGCCGCCCTCCTCGGGGAACAGGGCGTTGGCCATGCGGACGCCCTCGACCGGATCGGCCAGGACCACCTCGGGATGGACCTCCTGGAGGTTCCGCTGTACGGCCAGGGCGAGGGCGCGGTCGGCGGCGGCCGCGCTGCGCGGCACCACGGCGAGGCCCCGGAAGTCGCTCTCGGTGCCGGCGTCCGCGCCCAGGCGCGCCCGCAGGTGCGCCGTGCGGGCCGTGCGGACCTCCACGGTCTGCTCGAAGGGCGTCCGCGCCCCGGCGGTGACACGCACCTTGTGCGAGCCGGGCGGCAGGTCGGCGACGTGCACCGGCGCCCGGCCCACGTCGCGATCGTCCACCTCGACGCGGGCGTCGCCCACGTCGGCGGTGACGACCAGCGAGCCGGGAATCGGCACCAAGGTCGCCCTGACGACCTGCGTCCGGCCGCCGGCCCAGTCGAACTCGGCCTCGTAGGGCCGGTAGCCCTCCCGCGTCACCGTGACCCGGTGCTTGCCCGCCGCGAGCCCCGAGAGGGAAATCGGCGTCGTGCCCCGATCGACGCCGTCGATCGCGACCGCCGCCCCGGGCACGCTGGCCTCGATCGTGACGGTCACCGACGGCCGCTTCAGCTTCGCGACCACGTGGGCGGCCGCGCCGGTCGCGACGTCCACGGTCTCGTCGAAGACCTCGTAGCCCTCGGCCGCCACGGTGATCAGGTGCGGTCCGATCGGCGCGGCGACGGATAGCGAGCCCTTCCCCACCGGTTCGCCATCGAGGAACACCAGGGCGCCCGGCGGATCGACCTCGATGGCCAGCCGGCCGAAGCCGGCCGCCGGCAACGATCCGGGCGGCAGCGCCGCCTCGGCGACGACGACCGGCGCCAGGGCGTAGAGCGTGCCCCGCCCCTGCAGGTCGCGCACGACCAGGTCGAAGCGGATGTCCGCGCCGCTGGCCCGGTAGGTGCCGGTGAGCACACCGTCCTTGCCGGCTCCTGGTGTTCGGCCCGCCGCGCCGAGGTCGGCGCGCTGCGGATGGCCCAGGACCTCGAAGCCCGGCTTGCGCGCCGCGACGGCCGCGGCCAGGTCGGCCTCCAGCCGCGCGGAGAGCGGCCAGAGCGCCAGGGTCCGTCCCTCGCGGATGTCGGCCACGGCCAGGGAACGTAGCGTCACGCCGTCCGGCGGCGTGGCGGCTCCCCGGGCGGCCGCCGCGATCGCGGCATCCCAGCCAGGATCGGCGCCGGCAGCGGCCGCGGGCGCATTCCAGGACAGCGCCAGGGCGACGAGCAGGGCGAGGAAGCGGAAGCACGACTTGGCTGCTTGCATGCTGTCAGGATGCCATGCCGCGATAACGCGAGCGATAACGGCGATTTGCGGATGCGGTCAGCGTTCGGGATACACCGGCCGGACGCCGTTGTAGTCCAGGAACAGGTTGCCGGCGATGGCGTTGCCGGCCAGGCGCGGGGAACCGGCCGTGTGCTCGGGATTCTCGACGTCCACGCCCAGGGTGTTGCCGGAGATCGCGTTGCGCGCGAGGCGCGGCGCGGCGTGATCGACGCAGAATACCCCCGCGCCCCGGTTCTCGCTGATGGCGTTGGCCTCGAGCAGCGGCGCGGCGAAGCCCCAGAGCGCGACGCCGGAGGTCCAGTTGCCGCGGATCGTGTTGTCGCGGGCCTCGCCGGCGGCCCGGTCGAGGTAGAGCAGGCCCGTCCCGTTGTCTTCCAGGAGATTGCCGGTCAGCGCCGGCGCGGCGAAGTCGGCGATCGCCGCGCCGGCCAGGAGGTTGCGGCGGGCTTCGTTGCCGGTCGCCGTGCCGGACGCGTGCGCGAAGAAGGCGACACCGGCCACTTCGTTGCGTTCGGCCCGGTTCTCGGCCAGGTGAACGCTCGCCCGGTCCCAGGCGGCCAGGCCCGTGCGGCGGTTGGCAATGGCCCGGTTGCCCTTCGCGGTCCCCGACGCCGCCTGCCAGAAGCGGACACCCGAACCGGCGTTGCCGACCAGCAGGCATTGCGAGATCGAAGGCGACGCCTCCCCCCGGACCTCGATGCCGTCCCAGCCGTTGTCCCGGGCCGAGCAGCCGATCGCCGTCCCCCGCGACCGCCCCGCGAAGAGCAGGCCGCTTTGCGCGTTGCCCGAGAATGTCACTTTCGAGAAGACCGGCGCCGCGCCGTCCCAGACCGCCATCCCTGCCATCCGGTTGCTCTCGGCCGCGCCGGCCTCGACCCGCACGATCGCCGCGCCCTCGATCGAGGCGCCGAAGCGGCCATTGCCGGCAAAGCGGTTGCGCGTCGCGACCACGCGCGCCGAGTCGCTGGCGACCAGGCCGTCGACCACGTTGTCACGCACCTCGGCCCCGGACAGCCGCACGTTGGCCTGGTCCCCGATGAAGACGCCGACGGGATTCGCGGCTATGCGGCCACCGGACAGCGCGGGTTCGGCTCTGCCTTCCACCCGGATCCCGCAGAGCGAGTTGTCGCTGGCGACCGTGCCCACGGCATCGCCCAGGGCGCGCTCCAGGTAGCGCAGGCCCACGCGATTGCGGCTCACGACCGTGTCCACCAGGTGCGGCGCCGCTTCCCCGCGGATCTCGACGCCGGCCTCTCGGCTGTCGCTGATCGCGTTGCCGTCGGCGTACCCCAGAGCGACGTCCTTGAAGACGATGCCTATCTCGGCGCCCACGACGCGGTTATCCAGGAGGTGCGCCGTGCTGGCTCCTGTTACGCCGATGCCGCCGGTACGGCTCTGTACCGTACACCCCGCGAGGGTCGCGTCGGCGTTTTCGAACAGCACGGCGGGGTCGGCGTTCTCGCCGCCCTCCGCCCCGGCTGCGCGGACTATCCTGAATCCCTCGACCCGCGCGCCCCGCACGTCGCGGAAGGTGATCACCGCGCCGCGATCGAAGCGCACCTCGGCGCCCCGCACGCCGCGCAACGTCACGCGGGAGGGCATCCGCACCTGCTCGACGTGGCTGCCGGCGACTTCCACCACATCCCCGGGCAGGGCCCGCCACAGGGCGTGCTGGATCACGTCCCGCGGGCCGACGAAGAGCACCGACCGCGCGTCCGCCGGCCAGGCCGCAAGGCCGGCCGCCAACCCCGCCACCGCGATCGAGAATCGCACGAGAGAGAATTACCCGGCCGGCCGGGCGTCCTCTCGGGCGCTGGCTTCCAGCAGGGCAGGGACGAAAAGGTGCGGCACCTGCACTGGCAGGCCGTGGCGGGCCTAGATGAGCTTGTACTGCCTCATGATCGTCAGGATGTTGTCCTGGTAGGTCGGGCTCGTGGCGTAGATGCCCTGGATGTCGCGGACGAACTGCACCGGGTCGCGATCGCGGGCGAAGCCCTTCACCGCCTTGTCGTAGTAGCCGTTGTGGAACAGCTTCCCGTGCAGGACCACGGCCTCGTAGAAGTCGTTGTACCTGGCGAAGCGGGCGTTCTCGGTCACGTAGCGGCCGCCCCGCCATTCCTTGGTCTCCTTGACCACGCTGCCGGCGGGCCCGCTGCCCTTGATGCCGAAGATGTTGTAGCCGCCAATGGGGTACTTGCCCCAGCCGCTCTCGAGGGCGGCCTGCGCCAGGGTGACCTGCCAGGGCACGCCGTACTGCCGCTCGGCCTCGACGGCGGCGGGTTTGAGGACGGCGAAGAACTTGGCCTTGTCGGTGGCGCCAAGGTGCGCGAGTTGCTGCGGAGTGACGCGCTTGAGGGCCTCGGGATCGCCCGCCGGTTCGGCCGGCGGCGTCGGCACGGGCACGGGGCGCACGGGCGGCGGAGCCGGCGGATTGGCCGGTTTGGCGCCCTGCGGCAGGCGCAGGACCATGCCCGGGAGGATGACCTCGGGGTTGAGGATCTGATCCCGATTGAGCTCGAAAATCTCGACCCACCGCGACGCGTCGCCCAGGTAGCGCTGCGCCAGCTTTGGAAGGTTGTCCCCGATGAGCACCAGGGCGTGCCCGGCGGGCGCCTGGGCGGCGGCGAGTTGCCCGTAATCTGGGCCGTAGCCGGGGGCCAGCAGGGCGGCCGCGGTCGCGGCTTCCGCTGACGGCGCCGGAGCGGCTGCCACGGCTGGCGGCGCGGTGGCCAGGCCTTCAGGCGGGGCGGCCAGACCTTCCGGCGCGGCGGCCAGACCTTCCGGTGCGGCCGGTACGAGTTGGCCGCTGGCGTCGGTGGTCACCGGCGGCAGCTCGCCGATCGGCGCCATGCCGTCCCGGATCGGGGGTTGCGACACTGCCCATTGGTCCTGGGCAAGCTGCAGCGCCGGTTCGACCGGGAGGACCGCGGGCGTGACCGGCGCGGTGGCGGCAATCCAGGGCGATGCCGGATTGCTCGGCGCGTACGCGGTCACGGACGACATATCCGGCTTTTCGCCCGGCCGGGCGGAAACACGGTAAAGCGAACCCTAAGCGAGCGCTAAGCTTCGGCCAAGATAGGCGGCGAACCGCCTCCGGCTACTCGAGATCCTTGCGGGCCTGGGCGATGACGTTGGGAATGGTGCGGCCCTGGATGAAGCCGACCAGCCAGCCGGGAATCCAGGTTCTCATGTCGCCGCGCACCCAGTAACGCACCAGCGTCCACTTCCGGTTGTCCGGGTACGGCGTCATCACGTAAGAGCCCTGCATCTCGTCGACGTCGGCCGCGCAATCGCAGTCGCCGCCCGTATTCTTGGACCAGAAAATGTCGCCCCACTTGCCGGCCTCGCCCTGGCCCTCGAGATCCAGCACGAAGTTGCGGGTGCCGATGGGCCACGGCAGGACCATTTCGTACTTCAGGCGCCGGTAGCCGCCCTGCTCGCCCGCCGCGTTGCCGCGCTTGGGGGTCAGGTCCTCCTCGACCGAGATGCGCTTGATGGCGTTCTGGTACTTGGGGGTGTTGTTGTGGTCCTCGTAGTACCAGAAGACGTCGTCGACGCTCGCCTTGACGTAGCCGGCCGAGAAGAAGTCGTTGACCTGGCCCTTGTTGGAGTGGCGGACCGTGATGCCGCCCGCCTTGACCGTGTCCCACTCGTCGGCCGACAGGTCGAACCTCTGCGGCTTGGTCCGGACCGGCTTGCGATCGGCGGCAAAGGCTGCCGGCAGCAGGGAAATTGCTAGCAGCGTCGCAACGCTGCCCAGGGCGAGTTTCATCAAGGTCCAGACCCTCCGTAATACAAGCAGGCGTTTGCCCGTCCAGCAGACCTTTGTACCTGGTACCCGCGCAGGGGGCAAGTGATAGGATTCTCCGACATGGCGTCCGACATCTTCAACCGCAAGCAGGAGCACCTCGACATCTGCCTTACCCAGGACGTGTCGAGCCGGCTCACGACGGGCTTCGAGAAACTCCGCTTCCGCCACCGGGCGCTCCCCGGCATCGATCTGTCCCAGGTCACCACCTGGACCACGTTCCTGGACAAGCCGCTGGGAGCGCCGCTGCTGATCGGCGCCATGACGGGCGGCACGGCTCGCGGGCGCGAGATCAACCGCAACCTGGCGATCGCGGCTCAGGCGCTCAAGGTCGGGATGGTGGTCGGCAGCCAGCGCATCGCCATCGAGCACCCCGAAGTCGCCCATACCTTCGCGATCGCCCGGGAGGAGGCTCCCGATATCCCCCTGGGGGCCAACCTCGGCGCCATCCAGCTGGTAAACGGCTATGGCGCCAAGGAATGCCAGAAGGCCGTGAAAATGCTCCAGGCCGACTTCCTGGTGCTGCACCTCAACGCCCTGCAGGAGGCCATCCAGCCTCGCGGGCAGACCAACTGGGGCCACGTGCTGCCCCGCATCGCCGAAGTCATCGCCAAGCTCGGGGTGCCGGTCGTGGTCAAGGAGGTGGGTTTCGGGATCTCGGGCGAGGATGCCCGCGCCCTGCGCGAGGCCGGGGTGGCGATCCTGGACGTGTCAGGCGCTGGCGGGACGTCCTGGGCCCTCGTGGAGGGCTACCGGCATCCCGACGCCATGTGGAAGAAAGTGGCGCTGCAATTCGGCAACTGGGGCATCCCCACGGTGGACTGCATCCGCGAGTGCCGCAAGGCGGCGCCGGACGTCCCGCTGATCGCGTCGGGCGGCATCCGCAACGGCATCGACGTGGCCAAGGCGCTGGCGCTGGGCGCTTCCTGGTGCTCGGTCTCCGGCGGCATCCTGGCCGCGGCCTCCGAATCCGCCGACGCCGTGCAGGAGTGGCTCGACAGCTACATGTCGGAGCTGCGCCTGGCGCTCTTCGCTCAGGGGCTCCAGTCGGTCTCCGAACTCAAGCCCGAGCACCTGGTCGTCGGTTAAGAAACTCGCCGGCAAGTTTAAAGTCCGGATAACCGCCTACGGCTTCTTGACGCCCTAGATACCGATCGTGGGAATCAGCCCACAGGGTTGGGTGCCGTAAGAGGGACGGGCGCACGTGCGCCCAGGGTGCAGAGGGCCAAGAATGGGTCTACTGAGGGATATGCTCGCGCTTGCGGTGGGCCAGGGGGCCCAGGAGAGCGCGCCCGCACAGCATGATCTGGTGCTGGTGGCCGGACGCCGCTCGGGGTGTCAGCGGGATCCCAGCTGGATGCGCCGGTCTGCCGGCGGTTCCAGCGTGGGATTCCCCTTGATCCCGTCGAGGACGAAGTCCCTCAGCAGGACGCCCATGTCCTCGTAGCCCTTGGCCTCGGTGAACGGCGTGTACTTGTCGTTGCCTTGCGCGATGTAGTCGATCGTCGTGATGCGGTAGGTCTTGCCGGGATCCAGCGGGCCGCCCCCGACGGACAGGTCGGCGATCTGGCCTCCGTCGATGCGGAATGACAGGCCGCTCACCTGCAGCATGCTCACGCGCTTGGACGCGACCATGTCGAGCACCTGCTTGAGCTGCGCGCCGGTCATGTCCACCCGGACGATGCGATTCTCGAACGGGAAGACGGTGAACACGTCGGCGACCCTGACGGGGCCGGGATTGATCGGTGCGCGCAGGCCGCCGGAGTTGAGGATCGCGACGTCGGCATTGGTCCTGGCGCGGAGTAGATCGGTGGCCCAGTTGCCCAGCTCGCAATCCCGATCGTACTTGCCGTCGACCGACAGCCCCCTGGGAGCCTGGCCGATCACCTTGGCCATGCGGTCGCGAATCTGGGACTCGTAGCCCTCGACGATCTTCGCCACGCCGGCGTCCTCGGGCGTGTCGCCCGCGATAGGGACCAGGTAGCCGTTGCTCGAGACGATCTTCCCGCCGTCCACTTCCAGCTCCAGCCGGCCGAGGTACTCGCCCCACTGGTAGGCCTGCAGCACCAGCGTGGTCCAGTCGCCGCTCTTCACCGCAATCGGCGCATCCACCTTGGTATGGCTGTGCCCGCCCACGATGACGTGGATGCCCGGCACCTCGGCTGCGAGGCGCTTGTCCTCTTCGAGGCCGCTGTGGCTCATCATCACGATGAAGTCGGCGCCGCGGGCCTTGAGGTCCGCGACGGCTTTCTGCGCCACGGGCACCGCCGGCAGGACCTTGAGGCCCTTGCGCTGCGCGGCGGCGATGGCATGCCAGGCGCTGCCCTCGCCCAGGATTCCGAAGACGCCGACCTTGAGGCCCGAGCGTTCGACCAGCCAGGATGGCACGAAAAGCGGCTTGCCGGTCTGATCGTCCACCAGGTTGGTGTTGATCAGCTTGAACTTGCGGCCCTTGTAGACGCGCTGGAGGTTGAGCAGGCCGTCGTCGAGATCGTGATTGCCGACCGTGACCGCATCGTAGCCCGCGGCGTCCATGGCGGCGAACTCGGCCTCGCCGTGGAAGAAGTTGAAGATGGGCGTGCCCTGGAAGCAGTCGCCGCCGTCCAGGACCAGCACCCGGCCCGCCTGCTGCGCCTGCTCCTTCTTGATGATCGTGGCCCGCCGGGCGATCCCGCCGATCGACTTGAGATCCTTCTTGTCGTAGGGCGAAAGGTGGGAGTGCGTGTCGTTGGTGTGCAGGATGATCAGCCGCGACGGCGCGGCCTCGGCCGTGGCCGTGGCTCCGCCGAACCCGATGGCGGCGGTGGCGAGAACGATGAGGGCGAGTGTACGGCGAAGCACGACCGGCGCTCCTTTTTGTTGAGGGTTGGTCACGCCGGCACTCGAAACCGGGTCCACGGCACTGCTGGGGTGGGGGCAGCCGGCGTTCCGTAATCCTGGCGACGCGCCATGCTATCATGCCGCGTTGATGGCCATCCCGGCGCCGGTCAAGGATCTGTGGACGTTCTGGCGCGACATCGAGGCCAAGACCATGAGAGCCGTCGATGTCGCGCTTGTCGCCGTGCCCGGTCCCACGCGGGACGCGTGGCGCGACGCCCTGCTGCTCGGCAGCGACCACCGCGAGCGCTTGAAAGTCGTGGATCCCGACGATACCCGGCCGGTCAGGGCCGATCTCGCTATCGTGCTGCTGGATCTCGCGGCCGCCCCGTGGCGCGATTCATTCCGGGCGCTGGATCGCTTCCCCCGGGAGCGGATCGTCGCCGTCATCGTCGGGACGGGCAATGCCGAGCCCGGTCGCCAGCGCGAGGCGATCCGGGCGCTGGGCGTCTCCGAGACGCACGTGCTCCCCGCCGGCAACCTGGCGGATCTCGCGGGCCCGCTCGCGGCGCGGCTGTTTGGCCTGTTTCACGATCTCATCATTCCGCTGGCACGCCACTTCCCTGTCCTGCGGAGCACGGCGGCGTGGGAGGAGATCCACGCGACCGCCAAGCAAAACGCCATCGTGGGAGTGATCCCGGTCCCGGGCGGCGACATGCCCATCATGACCGCCAACCAGATCAAGATGCTGCTGCGCATGGCGGCGATGTTCGACATGCCTCTGAATGGCAAGCGGGCGCGGGAAATCGTCGCCGTCGTGGGCGGGGGATTCGGGTTGCGCACGCTGGCGCGGCAGCTCGTCAAGGTCGTGCCGGGACCCGGCTGGATAGTGGGCGGCACGCTCGGCTACGGCGGCACGCTCGCGATGGGCCGGGCGGCCCTGGAGTACTTCCGGCGGACGGCCCCCGGAACCGGGCCAGTTACCGTGCGGGCCGAGGACTGGCCAGACAAGCGGGACAACGGGCGAGGAGGCGACGCTTGAGCTACATGGTGGATCTCCACCTGGCCGGCAAGATGGTCCTTGTGGTGGGTGGGGGCCGACTGGCCGAAGCCCATGCCGAGCAACTCCTGGTCGCGGGGGCCCGCCTGCGCGTCGTCGCTCCCGAACTCACGACCGGCATGGCCAAGGTCGTCGAAGCGGCCGGGCTCGAATGGGTTGAGCGGGACTACCGGGCGGACGATCTTGCCGACGCCTGGCTCGTGCTCGCGCTGACCGACGATCCGGCCACTAACGCGGCAATTTGCCGGGAGGCCGACGAGGCAGGACGCCTGGTGTGCGGCGATGGCGACGGGTACCGGGGCAACATTGGCCTGCCGGCGGTGCTGCGGCGCGGCAGCGTGCTGATCGCCGCTTCCGCGGGGGTGCCGCACCTGGCCCGCCAGATCTTGCTGGAGCTCGAAGAGGATTTCGGTCCGGAATGGGCCGAATATGCCAATCGCCTGGATGCCCTCCACGACCGGATCGCGGCCGTGCCGGAGGGCATGGAGCGGCAGCGCCTCATCCACCGGCTCACGAGCCCCGCCGTCCTCGGCCTGGTGCGCAGCGGCGACACGGCCGAGTGGCAGGAGCACCTCGAAGCGGCAATCGCCCATCTGCCGGAGAGGGTCTGAGCCCGCTGCTGGTTCTGGGCATCGAATCCAGCTGCGACGAGACCTCGGTCGCCCTCGTCGCGGACGGCGCGGTCATCCGCGCCAACCTGATCTCTTCGCAGGCCGATGTCCACGCCCGCTTCGGCGGCGTGGTCCCCGAGGTGGCCTCCCGCCGCCATATCGAGGTCGTGTCGCCCCTGCTGGGCGAGGCGCTGGAGAAGGCGGGCGCGACCTGGGAGGACGTGGGCGCCGTCGCGACGACCCGCGGGCCCGGTCTGGCCGGCGCCCTGCTCGTGGGCATGATGGCCGCCAAGGGCATCGCCTGGGCCCGCGGCGTTCCGCTGGTGGGAGTCAACCACCTGGCCGCGCACATCTGGGCCAATCGCATGGCCTTCCCCGACCTGCCGCTTCCCTTCCTGTGCCTCCTGGTCTCGGGAGGCCACACGGCGCTGGTGCGGGTGGAAGGCCCGGGCGACTTCCGGGATCTCGGCCACACGCGCGACGACGCCGCCGGCGAGGCGTACGACAAGGTCGCCCGGCTCCTCGACCTGGGGTATCCCGGGGGCCCGGCGATCGACCGGCTGGCGCAGACCGGCGATCCGCGGGCGTTCGACCTGCCGCGAGCCTTCCTGGAGGGCACCCGGGACTTCTCGTTCTCGGGCCTCAAGACCGCCGTGCGGCGCCTCGTGGAGAAGCACCGGTTGGCCGGCATCCCGCTCGACGTCGCCGGCATGGCCGCTTCCTTCCAGGCGGCGGTGGTGGACGTGCTGGTGGGCAAGGCGATCGCCGCGGCTGAGGGTGAGGGTCTGGCCGTCGTGGGGGTGGCCGGGGGCGTAGCCGCCAACTCGGCGTTGCGATCGCGCCTCGGCGAGGCTTGCGAGGAGCGGGGCTGGCGTTTCGTCTGCCCGCCTTTTGCGCTCTGCACGGACAATGCCGCGATGATCGCGGGCCTCGGTTACGAACTGTTGCGCCTGGGGCGGGAGGATGACTTGGCGATGCCGGCCGCGGCCCGGTTCCCGCTTTGACCGCAACTGGTATAGAATTGCAAAGAGAGGCGACGTAGGAGACGCGGCGTGGATGTAAGCAATTTCCGGACCCTGGGAGAGTGCGATTTCGGCACCATCTGGCTCGTCGAGGGCGAAAAGAAGGTGGTGGTCAACGCCTACCAGGCCGCCCTGTACTTCAGCGTCGAGGATTTCGCGGCGTTCGCCCGGATGGTCGGCGATGCGGAGCGCCGCTTCGGCGACATCTTCAACCGCAGGCCGCAAGCGCCCGCGCCGGCGCCCGCCGAGAAGCCGGCGAGCAACTCCAAGATCCGCCAGTTCCGCCCGCTGAACACGCCGGCGCCCGAGGATTAGCCTCCTCGGCACCACCGGTCCGGCCTGTTTCGCATGCGTTCTCAACGAGGAGGAGGTAAGACGAGGTGGTGACGGATTCCGAAATCTTGGACCACGTCCATGCGGTCCTCACCCGCGATCCGAGGGTGCGGGACCGCAGCGAAGGGGGAAACATCACGGTTTTCTGCCGGGACGGGCAGATAGTCTTGGCGGGCGAGGTCGAGGAACTGCCGGCCAAGATGGTGTCCGAACGCCTGGCCCGGGCGGTCAACGGCGTGCGCTGCGTGGTCAACAACCTGCGGGTCAAGGCCATCCCCAGTCGCACCGACGCCGAGATCCAGGCGCACCTGATGGACGCCTTCGAGCAGGATCACAGCCTGGACGAGCGCCTGCTGTCGCCGATCGTGCAGGACAGCGTGGTGACGCTCACGGGGACGGTGGACGCCCTGGCCAAGAAGCGCCTGGCGGGCCTGCTGGCGTGGTGGATCGCCGGCGTCCGCGACGTCAAGAACCACCTGACCGTGGCGCCGGAGGAAGAGGATTCCGACGCGGAAATCCTGGACTTCGTGTGCATCGCGCTGGAGATGGACAAACTGGTCGACGAGTCGCGCATCGGCGTCAAGGTCAAGGACGGCATCGTCACCCTGGTCGGCGTCGCGCACAACAGCCAGGAGGTCAGGCTCGCGGAGGCCGACGCCTGGGCGGTCCACGGCGTCAGGGACGTCGTCAACAAACTGGAAATGGAGTAATGAAGAAAGCCATCATAAGCACGGAAAAGGGCAACATCGAACTCGAACTCTTCGATAAGGACGCGCCGGGGACCGTCGCCAACTTCGAGAAGCTCGCCAAGTCGGGCTATTACGACGGCCTGACCTTCCACCGGGTCATCGAGGGCTTCATGTCCCAGGGCGGCTGTCCCAAGGGGACAGGCACCGGGGGGCCCGGTTACACCATCAAGTGCGAGACCGACGGAAATCCCCACAAGCACGTCCCGGGCGCCCTCTCGATGGCGCACGCCGGCAAGGATACCGGCGGCAGCCAGTTCTTCATCTGCCACGAGAACGCCGACTGGCTGGACGGCAAGCACACCGTCTTCGGCCAGACCCTCGCGGGCCTGGACATCGTGCGTTCCATGAAAAACGGCTTCCGGATGGAGAAGGTCGAAATCGTAGAAGGCTAGTGTCCCGCCGCGCTAATTCGTGGTGGGTTGCGGGCTGCGTTTTTCGGTCATGGCGAGGCGCACGAGAGCGCCGTGTACTTGAAGCGGCGCGGGTACACAAGCTCTCGGGCAACGAAGGCAGGGCCGAAAGGGCGCCGCCGAAGGCGCAACGAGTTAGTGCGGCGGGACACTAGGGATAGCGGAACCGGCCGAACTGGTCGGCCAGGCCGCCCTGGACGTACGCCTCGCCCGAGAACGTCAGGGTGAGGCGACCATCGATCTCTTCGAGGTAGCCGCGCTCCAAGGCGTCGCGCCATAGGTCTGGCGTGAACGCGTCGTCGGGAAACTCCGCATGCCAGGCCTTGTTGAGCTCCGAGAGGTCGTACTTCGACCGGCCCTCGTACTTTTCGAGGAAGTAGGCGAGGGTCAGCAGGCGATCGACCAGGCTTTCGGGCTCCTTGAGCGCGAGAAAGTCCTGGAACGAGATGTTCTTGCGTACGCGGATGGGTTCGCGGTCGGGCAGCCGCTCGGGTTCGCGGACGGCCGGGTAGTTGAAGACCCTGGCCGCCCACTGGGCCACGTGCTGCTCGACGAAATCGCGATCGCCGCGCACCTCGAATTCGAGGTCGCCGCGCCGCATCTTGAAGTGGTGCTCCGCCACGAGCAGATCTTACCCAATGGTCGGCCAACCGCCCGCCAGGTATGCTAAAATCGAACTTTCACCATAGATTCACGGCCAAGGAAAAATAGAGGTTTCGCGCGCATGCCTTCCGTGAGCCAGATCCTGCGTCAAACTCGGGAAGCCAAGGGCATCACCCTCGACGATGTCGCCCACAAGACCTACATCAAGCTGCCCTACCTGATAGCGCTCGAAGAAGGCCACATCGACCAGCTTCTCGCCCCGGTGTTCGTCTACGGCAACATCCGCCAGTACGCCCGGTTGCTGGGCCTCAATGCCGAAGAACTCGTGCTGCAGTACCAGCAGGAAGCCAGGCGCGAGCATCCGAAGCTGGCGGCGATGCCCGTGCTGTCGACCGCCGACGCCGACCTCGTGCGCATCCCGGTCTATGCCATGGCCGAGGCCGGAAACGGCAACGGCAACCTGCGCGCCGGCGCCAACGGCCATGCCGAGCCGGAGACCGGCTCCGTGCCCGCCGACGACGTCCTGCAGCCGATCACGGCCGCCGAAGTCCACCTGGTCGAAAGGAAGGTGTCAATGGAGCGCCCCCACCCCGTCGCCTTCCAGGGCTCCGACAAGGACGTCGCCGCCGCGCAGACCGAGGCGCAGCGCATCGTCGCCGAGGCGCAGCGGGAAGCCGACCGCCTCCGGCGGGACGCCGAGAAGTACGCCTTCCAGGTCCTGTCCGATCTGGAGGCCGAGCTGGGCCGCACCCTGGCCATCATCAAGAATGGCCGGCAGTACCTCCAGCAGCGCCGCCGCCAGCGCCCGGACGCCTGATAGCGCAGCTCGCATGACTTCGCTCCGGCATGGCGGCCGGCACGGAGGCCGGCCCCACCCGCCGCATCGGTGGCGCAGGCCTCCGTGCCTGCGGCAGAGAGGCGCTAGGCCAATTGAGAAGCGCTGCTATGGCGTCGCCGGCTGCTTCGTTACGCCGCTGCCTCCCGGCCTTACTTGAAAAGAACCTTGCCCAGCCTCGCGAAGAAGCTCTCCCGGGCGACCGGCGCGTGGGATAGGTCCTGCGCCAGGATGGACGCGGCCAGCATGTTCACGCGCTTGCTGGCCAGCGAGTAGGGGTACGCCCGCAGGAAGGGCTGCTGCTGCAGGACGCTGCGGCCGACGTTGCCGTCCTTCTCGACCCAGCCCAGCAGGCCCACGCGGACCGTGAGGAAGCGCTCGATGATGCCCGAAACCTTGGCGTGGACGCTGCGCGCCTCCTGCTCGGACTCGACCATGTTGACCACCAGCGAGATCCGCGCCTGCGGATTGCGGCTGTCGAGGGTCTTGATGATGCCGTAGGCGTCCACGATGGCCGTCGGCTCGGGGGTCGTCACGACCAGGACCTCGGGCGCCGCCAGGACGAAGCCCAGGACGTTTGGCGAGATGCCGGCCCCCGTGTCCACCAGGAGCAGTTCGGCGGCGTTTTCGAGCGTCGCCAGTTGCGCGAGTGTGTTGCTCAGCACCGGGGCGTCCAGCGAGGCAAGCTGCGCCACGCCAGAGCCGCCCGGCACGACGGCGAGGAACGGATCGACCGGGAAGACGATTTCCCAGAGGCCCTTGCGGCCGGCGATCACGTCGGTGATGGTATATGGCGGCGAGATGTTGAGGATGACGTCGACGTTGGCCATCCCCATGTCGGCGTCGAAGAGCAGGACGCGGCGGCGCCGCGCCGCCAGCGCCAGGGCCAGGTTGACCGTGAGGTTGGTCTTGCCGACGCCTCCCTTGCCCGACGTGACGACCAGGATGCGGCTGCGGGGCGGGGCGGCAAGCGGAGCTGCGGCGGCCGGCTGGCTGCCGACCAGCTCGCGGAGCCGGGCGGCCTGGTCCACTAGAGCCTCCTCGGCGGGGCCGGCAGGCGCCTCATGGCTGTCCGCCCAGCATGGCCGCGGCCAGGGCCTTCGCGTCGGCCTCGCGCAGGTCGTCGGGCACCGACTGGCCGTGCGTCATGTACGAGAGGGGCTTGCCGGAGGCCTGGACGGCCGAGACCACGGAGCCGAGCGTCGCCGCTTCGTCGGTCTTGGTGATCAGCAGCCGATCGACACCGACCTGCGAGAAGCTCTCGATCGCCCGCAGCAAGTTGGCCCGCGTGGCGGTGGCCGACAGCACCAGGTGCACCTCGCGCCGCGGCAAGGCTTCCAGGAAGCTCCGCAGCTCGTTGAGGTGCAGCTTGTGCGACGGCGAGCGGCCGGCCGTGTCCACGAGGATCACCTCGCGGTCGGCCAGGCGGGCGGTCGCGTCGCGCAAAGCGCCCGGCGTCTGCACGACCTCGACGGGGATGCCGATGATGTCGCCGTAGGTCTTGAGCTGCTCCACGGCCGCGATGCGGTAGGTGTCGATGGTGATGAGGCCGACGGCGCGGCCGCCGAGGCGGAACGTCGCGGCCAGCTTGGCGATGGTGGTGGTCTTGCCCACGCCGGTGGGGCCCACGAGGATGACGATGGCGGGCCGGGTGCCGGCCTCGCCGGGGGCGATCGGCCCGGCCACCTTCACGAAGCCGGCGATGACGTCGGGCAGGCGCTCGGTCATCTGCGTCTCGCCGGCGGCGCCCGCGGCATGCAGCTTCACCAGGGCCTGGCGGGCGAGGGCCGGGTCGAGATCCGCCTTGACGAGCTGATCGTAGACCTTCTGCTGCGCCGGGGTCCACGACCCCTTGGCGGGCGCCGCGGACTCGAGGCGCGAGACCGCGGCCTCGACCTTGTCGCCCAGCTTGTCGGCCACCTCGCCCACGGCCGTGCCCACCGCGCGGGACACGACGTCGCGCACCTGATCGCTCAGCTCGCCCAGCACGGCGGTCTTGACCTGCTCGGCCACCTGGGCCGCAATAGCCGGCGCCGCCGCCGGTAGGCTGCCGGATTGCGCTAGCGCCGCCTCGGCGATGGCCTTGAGCGGATTGCCGGTGGCGATGGCTGGCCGCTCGTCGGGAGCGGGTGCGTCCCAGGGCCCGATTCCGCCGGCGGGCGCGAGCGGCGCCGTCGGGGTGCGCCGGGGGGCGGGGGGCGGCCCGAACTCCTCGGGCTCCGGCTCGATCTCTCGCTTCTTGCGCGGCGGCGGGGTCGTGTCGACGGCCGCGAGGACTTCCACAACTTCCTTGCCGAAGAAGCCAAGGAAGCCGCCCTTGCGAAGCTTGCGCTGGTGCAGGATGACGGCGTCGGGTCCGAGATCGAGCTTGATCTTGATCAGCGCTTCCTGCACAGTAGGCGCCGTATACTGGCGGATCTTCACCCGAGACCGCCTATCCAGCACCATCTGCTTCGTTGCGCTGCGCCCGCCCGGCCCGCGGCCTCGATCATTCCCCAGCGCTACTTCTTCTCGGGTGCGGGCTTCTCGGGGGGCACGGGCGGCTTCTTGAGGGCCTGCTTGAGGAGGGCGCCGGCGCTCGGGACGGCCGACGTGGACTTCGCGGCGGCGGCGGCGGCCTGGGCGGCGCGTTCGTTCTCGGCCTTGATCTCGAGGTAGATTTCCTGCCGGTACACCGGGATGTCGCGCGGCGCCTTCAGGCCGATCTTGACCGAGTCGCCCTTGATCTCGAGGACCACGACCTCGATGTCCTCGCCGATCATGATCGACTGGTTCGTCTTGCGGCTAAGAACTAGCAATGAATGGTCTCCCGGCCTCTGCGATCGTAATCAGTATAGCGGGGTCAGACGGTGACCGGGGGAGTCTGCGACGCGATGGTCTCGTCCGAGATCAGGCGGGCGCGGACCGGGTAGCCCGAATCGTGCAGGACCAGTTGCTTGCCCAGGCGGGTGACCGGATTGATGACAAGCGGACCCAGCAAGTTGGCCGTCATGGCCGCGGGATCCTCGGGGATGGTGACCAGTGCGAGTACCAGCGGTTCTTCGCCCTTGGCCAGTTGCAGGGCCTGGCGATCCTCGCCGCCGAGCGAGACCCGGTAATCCGGGAAGAAGAGCAGCGGATCGATGACCGTGAACGCCAAGGCGGGATCGTCGATAGGCTGGAACCACCGCAGCGGCGCCACTTCGTCCTGGTCTATCAGGAGGTAGCGCGTGAAATTCTCGAAGCCCAGGATGCCTCCCGCAAACGTCAGGAGGGCGGACTCCTCGAATTCGAGGGTGCCGAACTGTTGAGTTTCGATGTTCACGGCCTAAGTTCTACCTCAGGTAGTCGATCAGCGTTGGTTGGATGACGCGGGAGCCGGCGGCGAGCGAAGCGCGATAGACCGAATCCTGGCGGTTGAGGTCCGTGATGAGCTTGCTCATGTCGGCATCCTCCGTCTCGCTCTTGAACCTCGAGAGTTCGACGTTTTGATCGGACAAACGCTGCCGGAGCAACTCGAGGCGCTGGACCTTGCCCCCCACGACGGACTGCTCGGTCAAGAACACCTGCTGGCGCTTGTCGATGACCGGGATCAGATCCTCGATCGCCGCTTGATCGTTGGCCCGGAGGGCAGCCGAGAGATTGGACATGAGCTGGAAGACGTTGGTCGGGTCTGCGGGATCACTGCCAATGGCCTTGGTCCGCCCGAACACGTCCACTCCCAAGGTGTTGTATTGTATCGTGACCGCCTTTCCAATGACCAACTGCATCCTGGTCGTATCGGTCGGGTCGGAGGCGTCATCGGGATAGGGTTTGGTGGACGTGTCGGCCCCGTTGAACAGATAGCGGCCTTCGAAGTCGGAGTTGGCGATGGCGCGCAGGTGGCCGCTCATCTGGTCGATTTCGTTGGCGATGGCGTTGCGCTCGTCGGAGCTGTTGGTATCCGAAGCGGCGCGCACGGCCAGTTCGCGCACGCGTTGCAGCACTTCGTTGCCCTCGCTGATGGCCTTGTCGGTGGTGTTCAGCCACGTGATGGCGAACTCGGCGTTCTTCTTGAGCTGATCGCCCACGTCGATGGCCGAGCGCAATGTGAGCGCCTGCGAGAAGCGCACGGGCGCGTCGGTGGGCTTGTTGATGTCTCGCCCGGTCGACAGTTTCTCCTGGATCGCCAGCATGGCCGAGAGGTTGCGATTGAGGTTGAACAGCGTGGTGTTCGACAGGATGCTCTGCGTGACGCGCAAGACGCGTTACCTCCCCACGGTACCCATCTGGTTGATCACGCGATCGAGCAGGCCGTCGAACGTGTTGATCATGCGTGCCGAGGCCGCGTACGTGTGCTGGAACTTGATCATGTTGGCCATCTCTTCGTCGAGATTGACGCCCTGTACCGTCTGGCGCAGGTTGTCCACGTGCTCGAGGAGGGCCTTCTGGTTGTCCAGCAGTTTCTTGGACGTCTGGCCCTGCACGCCCAGGCTCGTCAGCACGTTGCGGTAGAAGTCTTCGGCGGTGAACTTGCCGGCCGTGACGGCCGAGGCGATCGTGCCGTCCGTGACGAGCTTGAACTGGAGCTGCGAGATGGCCAGGGCCGTGCCGTTGTCGCCCTTGGGCGGCCAGGTCTCGGAGCCCGGGGCCCCGCCTGGCGCCCGGCCGGCGGCGATCAGGTCGAGGGCGGCGCCGCCGTTGGCCGAGAATACCGGATTGAGCGACATGTTCGAGGCGTTGATGATGGTGGCGTTGAACTGCGACGCGACGCCCTTGCTGGAGTCGATCGTGAAGAAGTCCGGGCCGTAGCCGGGCTGGAGCGTGCTGCCGGCGCGGTGCAGGTCGTTGACCGAGGTGGCGAGCTTGTTGGCCAGCACATCGAGCTGGTACGCCAGGCCGCCGGGCGTGTTTGGCTGGATCGAGCCGGGCGGCACGACCGGCCGGCCGATCACCTTGTCGCGCATGTCGAAGAGGCCCTTGAAGATCCCGCCCATGTACGCCGGCGGGATGGGCTCCTTGTCGTAGGCGACCGAGTTGAAGGAAAGCTCGCCGTTGTTGACCAGCTCCAGCTTCTGGGCCTTGTCGCCCTGCACGACGGCCTTGCCGAAGATGAAGACCCACGTGGTGCCGTCGGAACGCTGGCTCTGCTCAAGGCGAGTATAGCGGCTCAGCTTGTCGAGAAGCAGGTCGCGCTGGTCCATCAGGTTGTTTGGCTGGACGTTGGCGCCGAGCGCCGCCGAGATCTGGGCGTTGAGCTGGGCGAGCTGGTCGATCATCCCGTTGACGTCCTTGACCGCCGCGCCGATGCGATCGTCGATGTCCTCGCGGAGCTTGAGCAGGCCGGAGCCGATTTCGTTGAAGCGGTTGGTCATCGCCGTGCCGGTCTCGCGGAGATTCGCGCGGGCCGCGGCCTCGGTCGGGCGCTTGGAAACTTCGTTCCAGGCCTCCCAGTACTTGCTCATCAGCTTCTGGAGGCCGGTATCGGAGGGTTCGTTGAACAGGCCCTCGATCTGGTTCATGATCCCCGAAAACGTGTCCTGCTCGCCGTACTTCACCGTGACGTCGCGGAACTGCTGGTCGAGGAACTGGTCGCGGACGCGGGTCACCATCTCGACGTCGACGCCGCTCCCGAGCGAGGACTTCGTCGGGTCGGCCTGCAGCGTGAGGGGGAACGCCGAACTGGCCGCGGCGACCTTCACGGTCTGCCGCGAGAAGCCTTCGGTATTGGCGTTCGCGATGTCGTGGCCGGCGGTGTTGATGGCGTTCTGCGCCGCCCACAGGCCGCGCGTGGATAGATTGATGCCGGCGAAATTGAGATCGGCCAGGGTCTGGTGCCCTCCCCGTCACTCCCCCGAGTGCTGGTTTCCTGGATGCTAGGCGGTCCGGTTCAGGAGTACGCTACCGGACTTCGCGGGGCCCTCCTGTTCGGGCCCGTATAACATATCGGCAAGCCGCTCCTCTGGGTTGAGGATGCTCCCGATGACTTCCATCGAGTATTTGACGAATTCGAGGGACGTCGAAAGCAGGAGTTCGCAACGCTCGTTGCCCTCGCGCAGGCGCGCGGCCCGCTCCAGGAGCGCTTCGCGCAGCTTGGCGAGGCGTACCCGGGACGCCGCGGGGAGCCGATCGATGATGTCGGACAGCGGCGCGCCGGTCGGCAAGCCGATCTCGGCTGCGAGCTCCGCGGATGCGACGGCGCGGTCGCGCTCGAAGGCGCGCAACTTCTGCTGCTCTTCGGCTTCCCTGGCCAGGAAGCGCTCGAGAGAGGCGACCTGCCCGCGCTTGATGAGCGCCAGCTTGAGCGGAAGCCGGGTCAAAAACGCCGAGTAGCCCTTGGCCTCCGCCTCGAGGATCGACTCCAGGCGGGTCGTGTCGGCCATGGGCTACTTTCTCAGGTCGTCGATGTCGAGTTGCTCGGCACCGCGTTCGATGATGGCGTTGGCGACCGACTCGCCGGTTGGTTTGTAGGTTCCCTTTTCGACGGCCTCGCGCAGCTGAGCCACCTTCTCGGCCCGGGTCGCAGGACCCGCCTTGATGGCGGCGCCGAAGACTTTCAGAGCCTCTGCCGGCCCGGAAAGTTCGACATTGACGGCAGCATCGGCGGCTTTAGGTGGTGCCTTGACCGCCTCGGCTTCCTTCTTCCGCTGTGTCGCGGCCACATCGCTCGTCTGAGCGATCAGACGCGGATCGATTCTCACGGTGTATCACCCCGATTTCACTTGGGATGCCCTGTCCCAATCATCCTATCGGCTCCGATTCTCCGGAACTTTAGGGCCAATCCGCGAGGGCATCTCGGCAGGATGCGCGGTAACTTTAATGCCTGGCCTCCCGCTTTGGGGCCGGTGCGGGATCGCCGGCGCCATCGGCCGGCTCCCGCTCGCCGGTCAGCTCCTCGACCATCTTCTCGAAGCAATCCTGGCAGAACTCGCCGTGCTCGGGCGGCTTGCCGCAGCGGATGCACCTGAGCAGCTGGCGATTGAGGTGCTCGAACGCGACGTACTTGCCATGCTTGAGGAACCCCCGGACCTCCTTGGCGCCGAGACCCAGGGCGCGCTCGATCTCCTCCAGGGTGGCCTCATGGTTCTCCGACAGGAACTGGAAAAGTTTCACGTAGGTTTCACGACAAGGCGCGCAAAGCTTTTCGGGGCCGACCTGGTTGAACGCGCGTTCGCAGTTTCGGCAGTTGACGAGCACGTCGCCCTCCGCGGCCTACCTGGCGTACTTGTCGCTCCGCAGCTCGTGGCCGAACTCGGTCCGGCGCCCCTGTTGCTGCGGCGCATCCTCGGCCTCGCCGCCCTGCGGCGCCAGGGCGTCGCCGATGCCGCCCATGACCGCTCCGGCGCACCGCTTGCATAGCCGACCGCGGTCGATCTCGGCCCCGCACTTCTCGCAAGTCCAGCGCACGTCGGAGTTGCCGGTCATCAGGCGCCCGGTGCGAAACCATTCCAGGATGAGGCTTTCCTTGACCTGGGTCTGCTCGGAGATCACCGACACCTGGGTCTTCGGATTGTCGCGCAGAAACTGGTAGACCTTCTCGAACTGCGCGTCCTCGATGTCCTGGCAGTCGCGGCAAATCTTGACATTGGGGAGCTTGTTGAAGGTCTTGCCGCAGCGCGGGCAATTGGACAACGCCATCCGGGGACTCCTTTGCGCGGTGGGGGCGAAAGTTCGCCCCGAGGTTAGTCTAGTCCCTGAACGGGGGAAGGCGCAACCTTCGCGGGCTTTTCGGGGGGGACCGTGCGCACGAGCTCACGGTAGATCGAATCGGCGAAGCCCAGGCTGCTCCGGCGCGCCATCTCGCGGCTGGTCTGCTGGTCGAGCATGTCGCGGAAGATCTTGTTGGCCTGGCCCTTGCCCAGGAGGTCCTGCCCCAGGTGGGTGGCGCGCATCGCCGAGAGGATCTGCCCGACCATCACGGCCTCGAACTCGCGGGACAGGACCTTGAGCTTGCGCCGCTCCGGGTCCAGCTTTGCATCCTCCGGGGAGAGCAGCGGCGGTCCGAAGGCCGTGCCGCCAAGGCCCGAGCGCTCGAGGCCCGAGCCCTGGATGACACGCGTGCTCGCCGGGAGGGGGGCGAGGTAGTCCGACATTGCCTAGCGCCCCTACCGCTTGAGCGTGTTGGCCATCGCGAGCATCTCGTCGGACGTCTGGATGGCCTTGGAATTGGCTTCGTAGGCGCGCTGCGCGACGATCAGGTTGACCATCTCGTCCACGACGCGGACGTTGGAATTCTCGAGGAAGCCTTGCAGCACGTTGCCGAGGCCTTCGGTGCCCGGGAGGCCCTCGATGGGCTCGCCCGAGGCGCTGGTCACGCCGTAGAGGTTGTGGCCCAGATTGGTCAGGCCGGCCGGATTGATGAAGCGCACGAGCTGGATCTGGCCGAGCGTGACCTGGCTCCCGTTCAAGGAGCCCGTCACCAGGCCCTCCTGGCTCACGTTCGGGCGGATGATGCCCTGCGGGAGCGAGATGTTCGGGATGAGGAGCAGGCCTTCCTGGGTGAGGATCTGGCCGCTCCGGTCGATCTTGAAGGAGCCGTCCCGCGTGTAGCCTCGCGTGCCGTCCGGCATCTGGATCTGGAAGAAGCCGTCGCCCTCGATGACCATGTCCAGCGGATTCTCGGTCTGCACGAAGTCGCCCTGCGAGAAGACGCGCATGATGGCCACCGAGCGCACGCCCGAGCCCACCTGGGTACCCACCGGGATCACCGTGCCGCCCGAGACCGGGACTCCCGCTTCCGCGGCGGTGCGGTAGAGCAGGTCCTGGAACTCGGCGCGGGCCTTCTTGTAGCCCGTCGTGTTCACGTTCGAGAGGTTGTTGGAAATCACGTCGGTGTTCAGCTGCTGCGCCTTCATGCCGGACGCGGCGCTGTACAACGCTCCCATCATGGCCGGTGGGGTCTCCTCTCTTGCTCTCTGGCGATGCTTCGGCGCGGGCGGCCTACGCGGGCCTGGCGATGTCGTTGACGGCGCGGCCCAGGGTCTCGTCCAGCGTGGTCATCGTGCGCTGGGACGCCTCGTAGGTGCGCAGGGCGCTGATCATGTTGACCATCTCGGTGATCGGGCTGGCCGACGACATCTCGAGGAACCCCTGGTGGACCGTGAAGTTCCTGGATGTGAAGACGGGGATGCCCGGCCCCGGGACGTAGTAGTTGGCCCCCTGCTTCTTGAGCTGGTTCATCGGGTCGGGGACGGTCACGATGCGGAGCTTGTCGATTTCCTGCGTGCCCGCGATGACGGTGCCGTCATCCGAGATGGTGAGCCTGCCGCGGTCGGGGAGGAGGATCTCGCCGGCTCGGCCCAGGACGGGGTTGCCCTCGCCGTCCACCAGGCGGCGCTGCGGGTCCACATGGAACTCGCCGTTGCGCGAAAGTACCTCGTTGCCCTGGCGATCGCGGATGACGAAGAAGCCGTCCCCGCGGAGGGCGAGGTCGCTCGGGTTGTCGGTGTCCTTGAGATCGCCCTGGGAGTGCGCCGCGCTGATCTGGTCGACCATCGCGTCGATGTAGATCGTGCCCAGACTGTTGATCATGGCCGGGGCACCGAGGCCGGGCACCGCGGGCTGCATCTTGAGCATGTGCATCGGCGTACGGGCGCGGAACAGCGCCAGGTCGCGCTTGAACCCCACGGTGTTCAGGTTGGCCAGGTTGTTGGAAATGACATCCTGCTGCGCCATCTGGGTCACCATGGCCGAAGCGGACGTATAGATCCCGCGGATCAAATGGTGCTACTCCCTCCCACATGCGGCCCCCGTACGGCCGCCTGAATTATCAATTCGGCAGCCTTGCCCGGAAGTTAAGGCTGGTTGCCTTGGTAGATATCCAGGACCCGGCGGACGAAGGCCTGGGTCTCGCGGTAAGGGGGGACGCCCTTGTGGCGGGACACGGCGTTTTCGCCGGCGTTGTACGCGGCCAGGCCCAGCGACAGGTCGCCGCCGAACTTGCCGATCATCCGCTTGAGGTACTTGCCGCCCCCCGTCATGTTGTCGACCGGGTCGTAGGGGTTGCGCACGCCGTAATCCCGCGCCGTCTCGGGCATGAGCTGCATGAGGCCCATGGCGCCCTTGTGGCTGCGCGATCGGGGATCGCCGCCGGATTCGACCCGGACCACCGCGGCCAGGAGCTTGGGGTCCATGCCGGACTTGCCGGCCGCCTTGGCGAGGGCGGCCGCGAAATCGTAGCTCTGGGTGCTGGCCTCGCCCGGGTCAATCTGATCGGGGCCGGCATCGCCAGGGGCATAGGATAGTCGGGTGGGGCCGGCCTCCGTGCCGGCCTCGGGAGGCCGCGGCGGAACGGGCGGTGGCACGAAACGGGCCTCGATCTCGCGGATCCGCGAGAGGATCTGGTCGAGGCCCGACGGCTCCAGGCTCATCGCCCGAGCTTACACCCCCAGCAGCCAGTCCAGCTTGCGGGCCGGATCGTCGCCCTGCGTGGGTTTGGGGCGTGGGCGGGGGCGCGGCGCGACTTGCGGCGCCAGCGGCGCGGCGGACCTGGGTGCGGCCGGAGCGGTGGACAGGCGCTCGACCTGATCGGCCAGCGCCGCCAGGGTGCGGCGGATGTCGGCGAGTTCGTCGCCGCCTTCGCCGCCAGGCCGGCGGGTACGCATGGACAGGTCGGAAAGCTTCGTGCTGACCTGCTCCTGCCAGGACGACAGGCGCTCGGTCCGATCGATCAGGCGGGCCTGCTCGGCCCGCAGGGGCTCAACCAGCTGGCGCAGATCGTCTCGCTCCGCCGTTATCTCCGCCAGTTGCCCGGCCAGTGCGTCGCGTTCTTCCCGGAGCTTGTCCATGTCGGCCTCGATTCCACGTAGTACGGCTAGTTCTTCTTCGCGTTGCGCCAGGCGGGCTTCGAGATCGCCGGCTCGCTTATGTAGGGTTTCGGCAGTGGCGCTGGCCGTCTGGAGGGTGATGGCCGCCTGGTTGGCTCGCTCGAGCGCGGCATCGCATTCGACCTTTGCGGCGTCCCGCGCGGCTTCGGCCATTGCGAGCCGCTGCCGCAACTCGCCTGCCTCGTCGGCGGCCTTGGCTGCCACGTCGGCCTGCTCGGCGGCGTTTGCCGCGGCGGCGGTATCCAGGTCGGCACGCAGGGCCGCCACCGCCTCGCGCAGCTGGGCGATCTGGTCCCTGAGGCCCTCCGCCTCGATTTCGGCGGCCTTCCGCGCGGCGGCGGCAGCGTCCGCCTTGGCCAGGGCCTCCTGCCGCTGGTTGCCGGCGGCCTCCAGCTTCACCTCGGCGATGCGCGCCGCCTCGCGCGCTTCCTTGAGCGCGTCTTCGAGCCGGGTCCCATGCTCGAGAGCTTCATGGAGCCGGCCGGCCAGGTCTCCGACGGCCTGCTCGCCGGCGGCCTCGCGCTCGGGTAGATCCTGGAGCTGCTGCTCGATGAGATCCCGCTCGGCCGCCAGTTTGTCCCGCTCGGCGACCAGATCCGCGTGCATCGCGACCAGCTTGTCGTGGGCTTCGGACAGCGCGGCGAACTCGGTCTCCACCGCGGCCAGCCGCTCCTGCGCCGCCTGCTTGTCCGCTTGCAACTCGGCGAGCTTCTCCTGGAGGTGCGCGTCTCGCGCGCCGTCCGGCTGCTCGGTGCCGCCTTGCGGGCCGTCCGGCTGGTCGGCGAGCCTGGACCCGCCGCCCGGCGCCGCCTCGCTGGAAGCTGCAAGTCGCTCCTCGACCTCGGCCAGTCGGTCTTCGAGCCGCCGACGCTCGTCTACGGCTTCCTGGAGCTGGGCCCGCAAAGCGGACTTCTCGCTGTCGGCCTCGACCAGGCGCAGGGCCGAAGCCCGCGCCTCCTCGGCCTGCGCCAGCCGGGTCTCGAGGTCCCTGATCTGCTCCTGCTGGTCGGACCCGGGTGGCGGCCCGGCCTCGTCGCGATCGCGGGCGGCGCGGGCCTGCTCCTCGCGCAGCGTGCTGACCAGCGCTTCGGCGGCGGCCAGGCGGCTCTGGAGCGCCGCCAGATCGTGCTCGTGATCGGCTATCTGCGTCCCGAGGATTTCCCGCTCGGACGTCATGCGCGACACTTCGCGCTCCCGCGCCTCGATCTCCTCGCCCCGGGCGACGACTTCCGCCCGCAATCGCTCCACTTCGCCCTCGAGGTGATCCACCGCGACGCGGAGGTCGGCCGCCGCCTGGTCGGCGGGGCCCCCCTCGGGCTCCTGCCGGGCCGCCCTCTCGAGGTCGGCGCGAGCCGCGGCGAGTTGCTCTTCGGCCTCCTTGAGCGTCGTGCGCTGCTCGTCCACGGTGACCTTGAGCCGCCGATTCTCGTCGCGCAGCGAGTTGTACTTGCCCTCGATGGACTTGAGTACGACCTTGAGCTGCTCGGGGGTGATCGTGCCGAGCGGATCGTCGGTCTTCTTGAGAAGACCGCCGAGTTGCTTGCTCAGCTGATCAAACAAGGGGACCTAGGCCTCGAGGACTTCGGCCATCTCCCGCTGCGGCACGCGCAGGGCGAATTCGTAGGCGCCCTTGACGTTGTAGTAGCGGCAGTCGTTTGCCAGGATGAGGTCGCGCAGGTACGGGAACTGGACGAGCAGCGGGTAGAGCACCTGGCCGAAGCCGCCGACCAGCAGCATGTGGTCGATGGACAGGTCGCGCCAGACCTGCTTGACCGTGAGCGCGATTTGCTGGGCCATGAGCTCGCACAGCTCCTGGTTCATGTCGCCAGGGATGGCGATTTCCTGGCCGTTTTCGATGTAGCGGCCGGTGGTCACGGCCTCCATGGCGGCCAGCGGATTGACCCGCGCCACGCCGCTCGCCGTGAGGAAATCCGAGATGGCTTCGACGAGCCGGATGCCCGCGGCCGACGTGTTGTGCCCGCTGAACTTCGCCAGCTCCTTGGGCAGCTTCACCACCACCCAGTCGGTCGAGAGGTGCCCGGGGTCGATGACCGCCGTGAGCTCGTCGGGATTGGGATCTAACTGGCCCTCGAGGGTCGCGGCGTAGATGGCGCCCAGCGGCCGCGGCAGCACGTCCACCTGCGCGATGTCGAGCGTCATGGGATGCCCGCAGAACTCGAAGCGATGGGTGCGAGCCCAGGTCGCCACGTGCTCCTCCGCGTAGCCGGGACGCCTCGCGACGAACACCGGGATGCCCAGGCCCAGCTTGAACCGGGGCGTGCCCTGCAGGCGGCGCTTGCGCGTGTAGAGCCCGAGTGCGGCCAGCAGCAGCACCAGGTTGAGATCGTCCTGGAAGAGGTCGATGTCGTTGACCGGGAACAGGAAGGGCTGCTCGCTGGCGTGGCGGCCCACGGTGTACAGGTGCTTGCCGGCCTTCACCGACAGGTTGCTTTCGAGGGACTCCTCGAGGAGCTTGCTCGAACCCCGGGACACGGCCGACACCGGTCCCCCGACGAGGGTCGGAAAGGTGTAGAGCGCCTCGCCGTCGTAAATGCGAATCTCGCTGCGGCCTAGGTCGACGCCAAGCGTAATCGGTTCCATGGGCGGTCTGCGCTCCTACAAGATCGAGGTGGGTCGTCACTCCGGGACAAGCCCGAGGTTTGAAGTGGGGGCGGGTTGCCCAATTGTAGCAACAAACACGTGCGGCGTCGGTGGAAAACTCGAACTTCCGCTCGTGCTAGAGTGGCCAGCGTATGCGGGTTTGGGCAGTACTCGGGTTCGCCGCCTTGGCGGCGGGATGCCGGGACGCGGCGCCACGACTGCCTCCGATGGCAATGCGCACCCTCGCCGCCGGGCCGGCCGCAGCCGTCGGGATGCTGCCCGACCGGTCGCTGCTCGTGGGCGCCGGCGGAGCCCTCTGGGTGGTGTCGTCCGCCGACGGCGCGACCCGGCCGGTGGCCCTCGATTACGGCGCGGCGAAGCGCCGGTTGCAGGACGTTCGCGCCATCGCATGCAATCCGGCGGGCACCTGCGCCATCGCCGATCTGGCCAACAACCGGGTGTGGGCCTGGGAGCAGACCGGCACGCGGCCCGGCGCGGTCACCGCGTCGCTCAAGCCCCTGGCCGGGAGCGGAACCGCCTTCTACCCCATCGGCGACGGCGGGCTCGCGGCTTCCGCGCAACTCGACGCCCCGCGGGGCGTGGCCTGGCTTCCCGACGGCTCGCTCGCCCTGTCCGACACCGGCCATGGCCGGGTGCGCCTCGTCGCGGCGGATGGCCGGATCGTCACCTTGGCGGGCACCGGCCTTGCCGGCGCGCCCGGCGACGCGGGGCCTGCCGGCAAGGCCGTCCTGCTGGCACCAGGTCCCCTTGCCGCGGGGCCCGACGGGAGCCTGTTCGTCGTCGAGACGGGCGCTCCCCGCGTGCGCCGGATCAATCCGGATCGGCAGATCGAGACCCTCGCGACCGAACCGGTCGCCGCCCTCGCGGTGACGCCCGGCGGCGTCGTCGTGGCCGCGGTGGGCCGCGAGATCCGGACCGTCGGCGCCGGCGACGGCCAGGCGGTGGCCCGCGACCTGCATGGTCCGGCGGGCCTGGCCGTCGCGGCGGACGGCACCCTCGCAGTCGCGGACACCGATCGGGTGGTCCTCCTGGAGCCCTGAGAGAAAGGTTATCTCCGGGTTAAGAAAAGTTGAGGACGGCACCAAGGTGTGCGATAAACAGATCAGTCTCGACCATGAGCCCACGTTCCCTGATCGTCCTCCTAGCCGCTCTCCTGGCCGCCGCCTGCGGGCAGGCGCCGTCGGGCTCCGGGGGCGGCGGGTGGAGCTTGCCGCCATGGCCCGGCCAGGCGCCGCCCGACCGGCCCGAGGTGGTCACGGCTTTCCCCAGGGGCTTCATGTGGGGCGTTGCGACGGCCGGCCACCAGACCGAAGGGTACGACCAGACGTCGCAGTGGGCCAAGTGGGCCGCGGCGGGGCGCACCGCGCAGTTGCCGGGCCGGGCCACCGACTCGTGGCACCGGTACCGCGAGGACTACGACCTGGCGAAGGGGATGGGCCTCAACTCGTTCCGGTTCTCTATCGAATGGGCCAAGGTCGAACCGCAGCGCGACCGGATCGATCAGGCCGTGGTCGACCACTACGTGCGCGTGGTGGATGCCGCCCGGGAACGCGGCCTGGAGCCCATCGTGACGCTGCACCACTTCACGTACCCGGCGTGGCTCGACACCTACAAGCAGCCGACCGGCGGCTATCCCGGGTGGGAAGACGTCTATACCGCCCAGGAGTTCGCGGATTACTCCCGGCTCATGGCCCGGGTGCTGCGGGGCAAGGTCAAGTACTACGTGACGCTCAACGAGCCCAACATCCAGGCCATGCTGGGCTACCTGGCCGGCATCACGGTCCCGGGAAAGCGGAGCCGGGCGGCGTTCGGCAGCGTGCTCGAGAACTTCTCGCGGGGCCACGCCCTGGCCTACGACGCGATTCACGAGGAGGATCCGCAGGCCCTGGTCTCCACCAATCTCTTCCGGATGCTCAACGCCACGAATCCGTCCGCCGAATTCCCGGTGGACCCGGCCGAGGGCTTCATGGACGGGCTGTTCGGCTGGCGGGACGGCGCCAGTGCCCCGCTCATCAAGGTCGGTCCGGACGCGGAGCCGCCCAAGGGCCTGCGCAAGCTCGACTACGTGTCTTTCGACTACTACTTCGCCTACCGCTGGATGGAGGCGTTGCGGATCGCGACGCAATGGGACTGGCCGGTCGTTCCGGAAGGCATCTACACATCGCTCAGGTACTATCACGACCGCTACCACCTGCCGATCCTGATAGCCGAGAACGGCATGGCGACCGAGGATGGCAAGCCTCGGCCCGACGGCTGGTCCCGGGAATCCTTCCTGGTCAACCACGTCTTCCAGGTCCGCAAGGCGGTCCTGGAGGGCGTCAAGGTCCTCGGCTACGTGCACTGGTCGCTGCTGGACAACTACGAGTGGGGCTCGTTCAAGCCGCGGTTCGGCCTGTACCGGGTCGACTACGCCAAGCCGGACCTTCCCCGCATCCCGACCCCGGCGGTCGGCGTGTTCAAGCGCATCGCCGAGGCCAACGATCTGCCGGCCGATCTCGAAAAGCGCTACGTCGGAAAGAAAAACTGACTCTCAACCTGAAACCAGCGGGCCGGTGCTTTCGTCCTAGATCACGCACGTAGTATCGTGCAAGCTTGCTTCGCACGCACATGAAAGATCTGTTTTCCGAACTCGTCGCCTACGTCTCGGCGCTCGGCCTGACTTTCGGCTCGCCGGCGTACGCGCCTGCTCCGCCGCAGGAGCCGCAGGCCCGCCCCGCGGCGGCGCTCGCCAGGCTGGGCGAGGACGGCCGCAGGCCCCTCTCGTACCTCGAGGCGCAGCGGACCATCCCGGTCGAGCCGGGCGCGGCGCTCCGGTTCCCGCGGGGCTTCATGTGGGGCGTGGCGGTGTCGGGTACCCAGGTGGAGGGCAACGACCACCACTCGAGCTGGGCGGCATGGGAACGCATGGGACGCACCCGCGAGCCCAAGGGCCTGGCTACCGCTTCCTGGGAGCGTTACGAAGAGGATCTCGCGCTTGCCGCCCGCACGGGGGCCACGGCCTTCCGGATGTCGGTCGAGTGGAGCCGGGTCGAGCCGCGCCCGGGCGAATTCGACCACGCGGCGCTGGCCCGCTACGCCTCGGTCGTGGCCACCGCGCGGCGCCTGGGCATCGAACCGGTCGTCACCCTTTACCATTTCGCGTATCCGGCCTGGCTGGAGGGCGGCTGGGAAAACGTGGCGGCGCCGGCGGCGTTCGCCCGCTACGTCGAGACCGTGGCGGCCGCGTTCCGCGGGAAGGTGCGCTACTGGATCACCATCAACGAGCCGAACCTCGAACCCGGGCTCGGCTACCTGGTGGGCGTCTTCCCGCCGGGGCGGATGAGCCCGCTGGCCTTCGCGCGAGCCACCGAGAGCATCCTGCGGGCGCACGTGGCGGCCTACGACGAGCTGCATCGCGCCGATCCGGGCGCGCTGGTGTCCACCAACGTCTTCCGGATGGTGCGGCGCCAGGGCCAGGAGACCGTCACCTGGCTGCCTGCGATGGAGCCGGGCGAGGTGATGATGGACAGGCTCGCCGCGTGGGTGGACGCGCCGGGCGCCCGGCCGCGCCGGACGCTGGACTACGTGGCGTTCGACTACTACTACGCGTTCACCCTTCCGGAGTTCTTCCAGCTTGCCGATTACTGGCGGTGGCCGGTACACCCCCCCGGAATCTACGACGCGGCCCGCTACTACCATGACAGGTACCGGTTGCCGGTGCTCGTGGCCGAGAATGGCATGGCCGAGCAGCGCCGCCAGGTCCGCCCTGACGGCTGGACGCGCGAGGCGTTCCTGGTCAACCACGTCTACGAGTTGCAGCGGGCAGCCGCCGAGGGCGTGCCGGTGCTCGGCTACTTCTACTGGTCGCTGATGGACAACTACGAGTGGGGCTCCTACACGCCGACCTTCGGGCTGTACCGGGTGGATCGCGACGATCCGCTCCTGCGGCGCAAGCCCACGCAGGCCGCCGACGTTTACCGGCGCATGGCTCGCGACAACGGCATCCCGGGAGATCTCCTCGACAGGTATCTCTACCGGCGATCGTGACGGCTCGTCAGCTCGCCTGGTCCCGCCGCCACTTCTCGAGGTCGGACACCCGGCTCTCGAGCGACACGTGGGCATCGTGCAATCGACCGAGCGCATCCAGGACAGCCGCTTCGAATCCGGCGGTGCGGGAATCGGCTTCGACGATCTCCTGGCGGATTTCATCCAGAGACCCGAGAATCCGCTGCACGCCCGCCTGCCGCGCGTCGCGCTCCGAGGCGATCATCGCCGTCAGATCCTTGTATGCTCGGCTGAGTTCGTCCATCTCGCTGACCGTTGCTTGACAGCATACCATAGTGACGGCAGGAAGTCAAATTCCGGGATTCCGTGGGCTGCCACGTGCCTGTAACCTCGGCGGGACTCCCGGAACGCGATCGGCAATCGGAAGATCCAGGAGCTCTCCGGGACGCTGTTCGAATACCTGGAGAGCCGATCCAGGCGGTAACATGGGCGATATGGAGAACCAAGACGTCGCGACGCTCGATCCCGTAAGTACTCCCGAGGCGCCGCCGCCGGACCCGGTCGAGGCACAGGCAGCCGATGCCGAGCTCGATCGGCTGATCGGCATCGTGCGGGAACCCCTGGCCAGGCTGGCCGTGCTGATCCACCGCATCCGCGAGCGGCGGCTCTACCAGGCGCTGGGGCACGAGTCGTTCGAGGCCTACATCGGCGGCAAGCAGCTCCAGTTCAGCCGCTCGTTCGTGTTCCAGCTCGCCAAGGTGGGCAAGATGCTCGACGCCGTGGGCGTCGATCCGATTGCGCTTCCCGAGCAGAATCTGGAGATCACCAAGCTCGCCCAGATCGCGCGGCTGCCCGATCCGCTCGAGCAGCGGCAGATCATCGAATCCGGGGCCTTCGCGGCGGGCGAGGAAGAAGCCCGGCAGCTCGCCGACATCCCGGTGCGCGAGCTCTCCACGCTGGTAGATCAGCGACTGGGCAAGGAGCCGCGGGCTGGCCGGGGCATCCGCACGCTTTCGCAAACCTACGACGAGGAGATGCCCTGGGAGGGGCCCAACCAGTTCGACGACGCGACGGCGGGCGCCATCCCCCACCAGTTCGCCCGGGAACTGCGCATTCCCGGGCCGGCGGACGGCGAGTGGCGCCGCCTGATCGACGAGCTGGGACAGGCCATCCGGCCGCTGGCCGGTCCCGAGCGGGACGACGCCATCAACGCCCTGTCGCGCCTGTACCAGGAGCTGGTGGGGTACTGACGGGGGCAGATTGAACCGGCAGGACTGACGTGCTAGCATCTGATGCATGCGCACCACCCTGAACATCGATGACGACGTCCTGGCGGCCGCGAAGGAACGGGCGCGGCGGGAGCGCCGGAGCGCCGGGGAGGTCCTTTCCGAGCTGGCGCGCCGCGGGTTGACCGCCTCGACCGGCGGCCCGGGCGATGGCGAGGGTGAGGCGTTTTTCGGATTCCGGCCGCTCCGTCGGCGCACGGGCACGATCGTAACTACCGAGCTGATCGACAGACTGCGCGACGAAGGCCCGTACTGAACCGATGCGAGCCCTGCTCGACATCAACGTCCTTCTCGCGCTTTTCGATACCGGCCACCAATCTCATGGGCGGGCCCGGGAATGGCTTGAGCAGCATATCGAAGAGGGATGGGCCTCGTGCCCGATCACGCAGAACGGGTTCGTTCGCATCGCCAGCCTGCCAGCATTTCCGAATCACGTCTCACCCGCGGAGGCCGTCGATCGGTTGGCGGAGGCGACCCGGTCCGGGTACCACGAGTTCTGGCCGGACGACCTGAGCATCCTGGACGCCGCGGTGGCAGACCGAACGCGCATCCATGGCGCCAAGCAGATCACCGACGTCTACCTTCTGGCGCTCGCCGTCCAGCACGGCGGATGCTTCGTCACGTTCGAAGACCGGATCCCGCGCTCCGCGGTCCGCGGCGCGAAGCCGAGCCACTTGCTGACACTCTGACCGGCCCCGGCAACACCGCGGTGGCCGGGGCCGGATCCTGCCTCCTACTCCAGGTTCGCCAGTTCGGTCTTGACGATGCCGACCACCAGGTCGTCGAGGTTGTTTTCCTGGACCGGGCCGACGTGGTGCGGGGTGTCGCCGCCGTAGGTGATGTAGAGGAACTTGCCGCCGGTGTACTGGGCGAACTGCCGGAAGACGTACTCCCCCTGGTTGTCCAGGCCGGACGCGGCGATCGGGAAGATCTTGATGCCGGCCGCCGCCGCCTTGCGCAACTGCTCGGGATACGGGAAGTCCTGCGCGTAGTCCAGGTGCGGCGGGGCGTCGCCCACCACGAACATCAGCCGCACGCTGTCGGTCTCGGTCCACGAGAGCTTGTTGATTGCGGCGTGCAGGGCTTCCTGCACGGCCTCCGGGTAGTCGCCGCCGCCCACGGCGGCCAGGGCCGCGAGGCGCTCCTTGAATGCCGGCAGGTCCTGGGTGAAGTCGTGGGTGCGGGTCACGAAGTCGTCGTTTCGGTCGCGGTAGGCGACCAGGCCGTAGCGGACCGCGAGCGATCCGGCCGGCAGGCTCTTGATGCGGGCCGAGATGTCCCCGGTGGTCTGCTGGATGCGGGCCAGTTCGTCGCCCATGCTGCCGGTCACGTCGAGCACGAAGGCGATGTCGAGCGTCTGCGGCACCGCGCCGCGGGAACCCGGCAGTGCGAGGGTCGCGCTGCGATCGGCAAGCGTGGACTCCAGCGCCATCTCGCCCTTGCGGACCTGCACGGCGAGATCCCCGGTTGCCGCGCCGGCGGGCGCGAAGACCAGGGCGCGGCCGTCGCTGCCGCTCTTGAGCGTCGCGACGGGGGACGTGCCGGCCAGGACCGTCAGGGAGGCGTCCGGCACGCTCTTGCCGGCGGCGTCCACCACCCGCACCACGAAGCGGTTCGAGACCTCCATCCGGCGGACGTCGGGTGCCTGGTAGGACGCGAGGTAATCCAGATACCGCCCGAATTGGGCGTTGTCGTCGAGTTCGCCACCCTTCAGTCCCGACTGGCCCTGGCCTTTCTCGGGCGCGTATGCGTCGGACGCGACCAGTCCGGCCGCGCTGTTGCCCACCGCCGGCGCGCCCTCGGCGGACGGTCTCGGGAGGTAGACGGCGTCGGTCGGGGCGGAGCCCGGCCCGCCGCCGGCGGCGAAGCCCTTCGCGGGTACGCCGCCGGTCACGACCATGCCCGAGGCGCAACCGGCCAGCAGGGCCCCCAGCAACGCCAGGGAGAGCGGAGCGGCGAAGAATCTGCGTGCCATCGGAAACCTCCTCGTGAGCGCCTTGACGCTCCAGAAGATGGCTTCCGGCAGTAACGCTACCGATAACGCGTTCCGGGTAGATCAGATTAAGATGTTGGCTCCATGCAGCTAGTTGTCGGCATAGGAAAAGGCAAGCTAAGCGCCCACGTGGTAATCCCCGAGGGCTATCAGCCCACGGCCCTCGAGGTCCGCAAGTCGCTCCTGAACGCGGGCGTGACCTACGGCTTCCTCGAGGACGTGATCTCGCAGCTCGGCGATGAGGCCGCGCCTGGAGAGTACGAGGTGGCCAAGGGCGAGCCCGCCATCCAGGGCGAGGATGCGTCGGTCGAGTACTTCTTCCGTACGGGCAAGCCCGACCTGACGCCCCGCATCCTGGAGGACGGCAAGACCGATTACTTCAATCTCGGCGTGGCCGAGAACGTCCCGGAGGGGCAGGTCCTGGCGCGCAAGAAGCCGGCGGTTCCGGGTCAGTCGGGGCGGGCCGTGACCGGCGAGGAAATCCTGCCCAAGGGCGTCCGGGACATCCCGATCCGGGCCGGCAAGGGGGCGACGATGTCGGCCGACGGTCTGGAGGTGATCGCCGACGTCCCGGGCATGCCGAGCATCTACCGGGGCGTCATCTCGGTGTCGCAGATCTTCGTGGTGGAGGGCGACGTCGACTTCTCGGTGGGCAACATCGACTTCGACGGGCACGTCGAGGTCGCGGGCACCGTGCGCAACAACTTCCGCGTACGCGCCAAGGGAAACATCATCGTGCAGGGCACGGTGGAGGGAGGAATCCTCGAGGCGGGCGGCTTCATCATGGTGATGGGCGGGGTACGCCAGAATTCCTCCCTGACGTCCGAGGGCGACATCCAGGTGAGCTTCATGGAGCACTCGCGGGCCCGGACGCCGCAGAACCTCTTCGTGAAGGACGATCTGCTCTTCTCCGAGGTGGACGTGGACGGGTCGGTGGTGGTCGAAGGGTCCCTGATAGGCGGCCAGTGCAAGGCCGACGTCGCGGTAAAGGCCGACACCTTCGGCAGCAAGATGGGCACGCCCACCCACGTGATTCTCGCGCCGCGGGAGAAATGGTTCGGCGTGCTGCACCAGCACGAGGACCGCATGACGGACATCAAGTCCAACCTCGAGAAGGTCGAGGAAGGCATGCGCACGCTCGATAACTTCCGCGAGCGGTACAAGGGGCTGCATCCCGACAAGGAAGCCCTCTACCAGCGGCTTTCCGAGGTGGCGACCGGGCTGAAGCAGGAGACCGTCGAGGTCACGAAGCTCGTCATGCAAGCCAAGGCCAAGTGCGATTCGCTCCCCGACCCCAAGATCATGGTGCGCAAGTTGATCCATCCGGGCGTGCATGTACGCCTCAACGACTCGTTTCTCCACAACGAGTCAGATCTCCTGGTTACGTCTTTGTACGAGGCGGAAGGGCGAATTCAGTACCTCTGAGCCCTGGTCTGATTAGTGGGAAATCCCCGACGAATCTTCAGACTTGTTCATATAGGATTCGTAATCGAGAGATCGGTTGCCGGGTATAACCGGTAATAGAGGCTATCCCGGCCTCCGGAGATCAGGTGCGATGGGCGAAGATGCCGATAGCGGCCTGCTGCATACCTACACGGTAGAGGTGGCGCGTGACCGAATGTCCGCGCGCGTGGCCGTCAGCGTGGAGGGGAGGCGCCCCACCTATCTCGAACTCTCGGCGGCACTCGAGCGGGCCGGCGTCGTGTACGGGGTGGACGATGTCATCGTGCACCGGATCGCGGCGGGCATCGAACCCGGAGAGTACGTCGTGGCCAAAGGCGAACCCCCGGTGGCGCCGATCGACGGCCGCGTGGATTTCTTCTTCCGTACGGGTCCGCGCGTCCTGATGCCCAACCTCCTGGCCGACGGCCGCGTCGACCATCACGACCTGGGCGCGTTCGAACTGGTCGAGGAAGGCCAGTTGCTTGCCCGAAGAACGCCGCCGGTGTCGGGTCAGCCCGGGATGACCGTCACCGGCGAAGAGATCCCTGCCAAGACTCCGCGTGACGTGTCGCTGAAGGGTGGCCGAGGCACCCAGGTTTCCCTAGACGGCTTGCTGGTATTCGCTGCGATCAAGGGACAACCGGTCTTCAGCCGGGGCCTCATCGTGGTCAACCCCAACTTGCGGATCGAGGGCGATATCGACTACGGCACGGGCGACGTCGGCTTCGACGGCAACGTCGAGATCCTGGGCGAGGTCAAGCGGCAGTTCACGGTCCGGGCCACGGGAAACATCTACGTCCACGGCGCGGTGGACGGCGGCGTACTCCAGGCCGGCGGCTCCATCGTCGTGGAGGGCGGGTGCCGGGCCGGAGCCGTGCTGACGGCCGGATCGGACGTCCGCGCCCGCTACATCGAGTACTCGCGCGTCACCTGCGACGGGCACCTGATCGTCCGGGACGATCTGATGTTCACCCAGGTCGAGTGCGGCGGCACCGTGCAGGTCGAGGGTGGTCTCGTCGGCGGCTACTTGGAGGCCGACATCTCGGTCCGGGCCGAGTCCCTCGGGAGCCGCCTGGGTACGCCTACCGAGATCTGCCTGCGGCCCCGCGCCAAGTGGGCGGCCAAGATGCGCGAGGCCGAGGAGACCGCCGAGGAGATGCGGGCGCACATCGCCGAGATAGAGGCGGCCGTCGGCGAGGCGCGCGGCAGGCAACGGACCGACTTCGACGGCGTCATGACCAAGCTAGCCATGGCGCTCGACAAGTTCCGGGCCGAACTCGCGACCGCGACGGCCAGGCAACTGATGGCTCGCAAGCGCTTCGAGGCCCTGGGACATCCCAAGGTGTTCGTGACCACCGTGATCCATCCCGGAGTGCGCATCTTCCTCAACGAGGCCGTGGCGAAGTTCGAGTCCGACCAGCTATGCACCACCTGCTACGAGGAGGGCGGCAGGGTCCACGTCGCTTGAGCCGCCGGATAGAGATGTTGGTGACGTTCGGCATAAGCGTTCGCGAGGGGCCCGATTTAGTGTTAGGATTGCCGCCCGAGAACCCCTACGAACGAAGGATTGCAGCCGATGCCGCTGGACCGCCGCCTGCTCGTCGCAGGCACTGTCGCCCTCCTGGCGATCGGAGGAATCGCCGTCGCGGTGACGCGCCAGAGCGAAGGCGATGCCCCGAAGGGCAGACAGGCTGACCCACCGCGGGCCGCGGTTCCCGCGCAAAACGGCGCCGTGGCGGCCGCGCCGGCCGCCACAGGGGGCCTCCCGCCCAACGAGCTTGGGCTCGTGCCGATCCTCGAGTACCACGGCATCGGCCGCACCGAGGCGCGCTGGGTACGCACGGTCGATAATTTCCGCCTGGATCTCGCGTGGCTCGAGAAGCATGGCTACGTGACCGCGACCGTGCTTGACATGCTGGCCGGCTTCCCCGACATGCCGGCCGGAAAGAAACCGGTGGTCCTGACCTTCGACGACGCCCGCGGCGACCAGTTCGTGGCCAGCGGCATCGATGCCGGCGGCCTGGCCGTCCCGGCTCCCGCCAGCGGCGTCGGGGTGATGATGGACTTTTCCCGGAAGCACCCCCATTTCGGCCACCGCGCCAGTTTCTATGTCCTGCCCACCTTCTTCGAGGACGACAAGACCGCCGGTGCCAAGCTCCGTTTCCTGGCGGCCAACGGCTTCGAAATCGGCAACCACACCTGGTCGCATCTGATGATGAAGAAGGCGCCGCCGGCCAAGATCCGCGACGAGCTCACCCGGCTGCAGGCGGCCGTGCGCGAGCACCTCGGGCCCGACGGCGCCGAGTTCCGCACGCGCACGATCGCCCTGCCCAACGGGTCGATCCCCGGGACCCCGGCCCAGCAGGCGGCGGCAGTGGGCGGGCCGACCGAACCCATCCACGTCGAGGCCCTCTTGCTGGTCGGCGCCAATCCGGCGCACTCGCCGTACTCGAAGGACTTCAACCCGCTGCGCCTGGCCCGCATCCAGGCCGTGGACGATCAGTGGCGGCAATGGTTCGGCCGCAAGAACCCGAAGGACATGGCCGGCAAGGAGACCTTCGAGCCGTACGTCTCCGACGGCAACAAAGCTGCGGTGACGTTCCCGCCCAGGTTCGAGTCTCGCCTCGACAAGGGCCGCCTGCGGGGGGCGCAGCCCCGGATCTGGACCGCCGAGCCGGGCGACGTGGCCGCCTCGCCCGCCGCGGCTTCCGGGTCGCCTCTGGCCAGCGCCAGCGCCCAGGACGCCGCGGCACCAGACGCCAGCGACAGTGTGGCGGACGCCGCGGCGCCGGAGCCCAGCGCCAGTCAGCAGGATGCAGCGGCGCCGGAGGCGAGCACGACCGCGCAGGTCGCCGCCGCGTCCGGCTCCCACCTCCACCCCGGCTACGGCGAGCCGCTGCCCTCCGGCGGCCGGTACCAGGACGGGCGCATCTTCCACACGGTCCAGAAGGGCCAATCGTTCGACGGCCTGTTCTGGAAGTACCTGAAGTTCACGGACTCCTACACCGGCCCCGAGTTGCGCGACCGCATCATGAAGGTCAACGCATTCAAGCATCCGTGGGTGACTACCGGCCAGGTCTTCGAGGTGCCCGACGTGCGCAAGGCGCCGCCGCGGCCGGTCCCCAACGGCCTGCCGCCCACCTCCGACATCCGCGGTATCTATTGCACGTCCACGACGGCGAGCTTCGACCGCATCTTCAAGCTGGCCAAGGCGCTCAAGGCGGTAGGGGGCAATGCGGTGGTCTTCGATGTCAAGGACGGGCCGATCGCCTACCTCTCCAAGGATTCCAAGGTCCGGGAGATGAGCCAGTGGGACAACACTATCCGCGATCTGCCCAAGCTGGTCGAGAAGCTGCATGCCATGGGGATGCACGTCATCGCCCGCCAGGTGCTCTTCAACGACCCCGTCCTGGCCAAGAGGCGACCCGACCTGGCCATCCGCAGCAAGGCCACCGGGAAGCCGTGGCTCGAAAACGGCAAGCTGCGCTGGGTGGATCCGGGCCATCCCGAGGTCCAGGACTACAACCTGCGCCTCGCCAGGGAACTGGCCGAGTCGGGGGTCGACGAGATCCAGTTCGACTACGTGCGCTTCCCGGCCCAGGGCAACACGAAGGACTGCAAGTACTCCTTCGACGACACCAAGACCGCCAAGCACGAGATCATCACCGGCTTCCTGAAGCGGGCGCATGACGACCTACGTGCTCACAAGGTCCTGCTGGCGATAGACGTCTATGGCGTGATGGCCTGGCAGAAGGACGTCGACCTGCGCGTGACGGGGCAGAAACTCGACGACATGGCCAAGTACGTCGACGTCATCTGCCCGATGGTCTATCCGTCGCATTTCTATCCGCCGTTCGACGGCTACAGCCGGCCCGCCAACGAGCCCTACTACTTCGTCTCCCAGGGCGTCGAACGGGTGCGGCGCATGGTCGGCCCCGACGGGCCGGCCATCCGGCCGTGGCTGCAGGCCTTCCCGTACATGGTGAGCAATTACAACCCGGGCTACGTGAGTCGCCAGATCCAGGCGAGCCGGGACGGCAAGGGCATCGGCTGGCTGCTCTGGAACGCGAGCAACAAATACGACATCGCCTTTGCCGGCGTCGGCAACTGGAACAAGATCGCCAGATCGACTCCGGTGGTCCCGGTACGGGTCAAGGGCGACGAAGCGCGAGCCGCGAAGGCCGCGAAGGCGGCCAACGCGGCCCCGGCGCCATCCCGGACCCCCTAGGGGCCCGCTTCTCACACGGGCAAGCCCGCCGCAAACCCGGCGCAACGATTCGCGCGGACAAGACCCTTGGAGCGGAAGAGGATCGAGCGGGAGCCCGGCATGCCGATGGAACTGCGGCCGGCGGGCTACCCGATGCCCGGGCGCATGGATGTGCCCGCTCCGGCACGGATGGCCATTTCCAGGTTGCGGTGGTGTCGACGAGCGGATTTGCGACGCATGACGCGCGCTGCGGGTTGTGCCAGTTCACCTTCGAGGCGCTTGCCCCCCGAGCGCGAGGTAGCGTGCTGCGGTGGCGCGACTCGGATCGGTGCCCGTGGTACGAGGGACCGAACCCGGTGTTCTACGCGGTCTGGGTCTGCCCAAGCTGCCACTTCGCGGCCTTCAGGGAGGAGTTCGCGAGCTCTCCCGGAAAGGCGCGGGACGCTGTCCAGGAGGCCCTTGCCGCGAGCGCCCCGTCCGCGGCGGCCGTCGCATTCGACGGCACCGAGCGCAGCCTGTTCGCGGCACTCACCAGTTACCAGCTGGCCCTGACCTGCTACGAGGCGCGCAAGGCGGCGCCGGAGGTGCTGGCGGGCTTGGCGCTTCGCGCCGCCTGGATCTGCCGCTACGCCGGCGAATTGCGGCGCGAGATAGGGTTCCTGGCCAAGGCGCGCGACCAGTATCTCGAGGCGTTCGAGCGCGGCGTGCGCCGTGACGCGCTCCTGGACGATCTGGCGATCGCGTTCCTGGTCGGCGAGCTGCAACTGCGTACGGGGCAAATCGGCGAGGCGTGGCAGTACTTTCGCGTGGTCCAGGAGGCGAAGGATACCGCGCCCGTCCTGGCGGCCCTGGCCCGCGAACGGCAGGGTGACGCCATGCGCGCGCAGCGGGTGCGGGAGTTCCTCGAAAAGGTGCCGATGTTCGTGCCGCTGGGCGAGCGGGGGCTCTCGCTCGTCTCGGTCCACGGGAGTGAGCAGACGTACCGGCCGGGCGCGGCCATCGTGAGCAAGGGTGGCGCCGGCGAGGCGATGTTCGCCATACTCTCGGGCGAAGTGCGACTGTACAATGCCGAGGAGCCCCAGGGCGAGCCGATCGTCACGCTGCGGCCCGGCGAGACCTTCGGCGAGATGGCGCTGTTCACCGGCGACGCGCACCCCGAGACCGCCGTGGCCTGGGCTCCGGCCCGGGGCGGCGACAAGGTTGTGGTGCTGGAGATCAACCGCACCGTGTTCCGCAACCTCGTAAAGGCCGTACCGGACGTGGCGTTGCGGGTGGCCGTCGCCATGTCGCAGCGCTACGCGCGGGCCGCGCATGCCGAGGTGTTGCCGGAGCCTTCTCCGGTGTGAACCGGGCTGCGTTTCTGCCTGGGCACGGCTTGCCGTCCTTCACGCAGGCAGGCAGCCGCCCGCCATCGTGACGCTTTTCGTAGGTTCCCCGCGGGCGGGGATAGCGTGTTAGGAGCCGGACCCTGCACCTCTGGCCGCGCCGTCGAGCAGGAAGCGCCAGGCAGGAGTCACCTCGATTCGCCGGCCTTCGCTCTCGAGAACCTCCTGCTCGCTCCACGTCACCACGGTTGCCGCCTTGGCCTCCACCTCGCGCATCGCCTCCCCGAGGGCCGCCAACTCGCGCTTGCGAGTCGCCCGGTCCGCCAACGACTGGCTGACTTGGACGAGTGCGGGGACGCGACCGCGATCCGGTATCGCGAAGTCCACTTCGCGGCCCGTCCGGGTCCGGTAGTAGCGGATCTCGGAGTGCCGGCGCCGCAGCGCCATGAATACCAGGTTTTCGAGGAGGTGGCCCGAGTTGACGAGGAGCCCTGACGTCACCGACGTGACCAGGGAGTGGTCAACGCAGTAGATCTTCTTCGGGTTGGCGAGGCTCCTGGTCAGCGAGGCGTCGTGGAGACGCACGGTGAACAGGAAGTATGCATCCTCGAACCACTCCAGGTACTCGGAGACCGCGGCCTTGGGTGCCCTGTGCCCGAGAGCCTTGAGATGCCCGGTGAGACCGTTGATGGAGTAAAGCGACCCCGCGTTGTCGATCAGCCAGTAGGCCAGATCCGTCAGAGCCTTGGGGTGAGAGATGTCGTGGCGTTCGATCAGGTCCCTGAACAGGATCGCGTTCAGGTAGTCCTGGTGGGTGGCGATCCGCAGATCGCGCCGCAGTCCGGCTACCTCGGGAAATCCCCCCTCGGCCCAGTAGCGCTCGAAGGCGTCCTGCACCAGCAGCCTGCCGCGTGTGGAGAGGGCTTCTCCGGCCGGCACGCCCGCGAATCTCAGGTATTCCCGGAAAGAAAACGGGAACAGCTCCCAGGACAGGGCACGGCCACGCATCTGCGTGGCGACTTCCTTCGACAGGAGCTTCGCCGACGAGCCGGTCAGGTAGATCTGGCACTTCTCGGTGCGCAAGAGCCGGTCGATGAAGGGCTCCCAGCCCGGCACCATCTGGATCTCGTCGAAGAAGCAGTGGACGGTCTCGGTATCCTTCTTCGCCGGATAGAGGCCGAAGTAGGCCTCGACGATCGCGCCGAGGTCGTCGTGCCGCATACCGTGAAGGCGGTCGTCGAAGAAGTTGAGGTACAGGATGTTCTCGCGAGGCACATCGCGGGCGAGCAAGCCATGCATGACCTGGGACAGGTAGGTCGACTTGCCGCACCGGCGAACGCCCACCAGGACGGTGGCCTTGCCCGGGACAGGTGCCACCTGCAACTCCCTCGGAACGCCCGGCTCCAGACGACCATCCTGAGAATCCAGGATGAGCGCCTTGAGCATCTCGACGAGGGACATCGTCTTGTCTCCTGAGATCGGTAAAGAACTTTACCACTTTTTGCAGAAACCGGCAACAAGAGTTTCCGATCGGGCAGGCGAGGCGGTCCAACGGGCTCTGCTTCATGCCGGCGCCGAGCAGCATGGCCTCGGTGCCGGCGTCGCGCCGATCGGTGTCGAGACGGTCGGCGTCGAGACGGTCGGCGTCGCGGCCGGCCTGGCGCTCAGGTGGGCACGGTCGGCCGTCCTTCACGCAGGCAGGCGACCGCCTGGCATCGTGACGTTTTTCGTAGATTCCCCGCCGGCGGGGCTGGCGTGTAAAGATTGATGTGAATTCACCGCCGGTGTTGAGAATCTCTCTCAACAAGCCCCTCGAATGTGTCGTAGTGTCACTTTCGAGGTTAACTTAACCTTTCGGGTCGTGATGGGCCTGGACCGACCTATCGGGCGCCATCTCGGGGGGCGACCCAGAATGGCGGTGTCCTTCCTGTGCGAGAGACAAGCACGCGTCCGACCCCGCCGCGTAACGCGGTCTTGATGCGCTTCGCCATCGGCTCGCGCTGCGGGGTCCTCCAGCGGTCGGTGAAAACGCACGGCAGAACCTGCTCGAAGCCCAGGTCCCGTCGCGCCTGCTCGACCTTGTGGTAGGTCGAGCAGGCGCGACGTCCACGACGACGAGCCATGTCCCGAAGCTCACCATCGGATGCGTAGCGCCTGGAGCGGGGGACCACCTTGGAGCCAGTCTCGCAGGCGGACGGCGTGGTGATCCAGGTGGGCCGCAAGGGGGCGTTCCTCGCCTCCCCACGGCGTGGGCCTCTGCAGCGCCTCGGTCCGCCCGGGGAAGGGGTCGCCAAGCACTTGCTTGATGGCGCCTCATAGCGGCGCTCAAATGACCTGGCGCCTATCGGACGCAGGCACGGAGGCCTGCGCCACCGATGCAACGGGTGGGGCCGGCCTCCGTGCCGGCCGCGATGCCGGAGCGAAGTCATCAGAGCCGCGCTATCAGTAGAGCGATCCCGCCCGGCCTGCGGCCGCGAAGATCTTCCGCCGGGCGGCGGCGATGTCCTTGGCGTCGATGTAGTCCAGGGAGTCGGCGCCTTTCCTGATCTCCTCGGCGACGTCACGGAGTGTGGACCCGACGGGCGTCTTGAGCCGTCCCTGGTACTTCGCCAGGTACCTGAGCATCCGGTCCTGGTTGCGCATCTTGGCACCGATGAGATCCCGGGAAACCGGGATGGAAAGAGGACCCTGTCTACCGACCCCAGCGAGGTCGCAATGACGGGCACCCCTTCACTCATTGACCCTTGCTTGGTTATCTTTTCCCCGGCCAAGGCGCGACAAAGCAGATCCTCATGGCCCCAGGGCCCCGACCGGAATGACGAGCACTCCGTCGTCGCGCCGGTACGTGTATCCCGTGGCGGTGAGGACTCCGAGACAGGCGGGCTTGCGAACGGTTCGCCCGGCCAACCTGAGCAGGGCCGTCGCGGCGGCGTCGATGTCGGCTGCGCCGAGCTTCACCTCGAAGGCGGCCCAGGCGCCGTCTTCCCTTTCGATCACCGCGTCGCATTCGAGATCTCCCTTTTCCTCGCGATAGTGCAGCACGGAGGCACGGGCGGCCTGGGCGAAGACCCTGAGATCCCGCACCACCAGCGACTCGAACAGGAAGCCAAAAGTACGCAGATCCCCGAGGAGGCCGGCCGCGTCGCGATGCAAGAGGGCGGCCGCAAGGGCGGGATCGGCCAGGTGCCGCTTGGGCGCGGCGGTCAGACGCGAGCGCGATCTCAGTTCCGGCTGCCAGGCTGGCTGGTCTTCCACGACCATGAGCCGTGCAAGTGCATCGAGATACTCCGTTCCTGTCCATCTCGAAGGGCCGCCGCCAGCGCCGCCGCCAGCATCCTCGCCCGCCGCCCGCTGGACGATCGTGGCGAGCCTGGCGGGGTGAGCGACGACCTGCGCGAAGGCGTGCAAGAAGCGCCGGACGCGCACCGGATCGCGACGAACGCCGTCGACGGTGTGGATGTCGATGTCGACGATCGTATCGACGTAACCGCGATTGAACCGTACGGCTGCTTGCTCGTCTGCCATGAGGAGAGCGGGCCAGCCCCCTGTTGCGACTTCGCTGGCATAGTCCCTCACGGTCAATTCTGATCGCGCCGGCTCCGGTCCCTCTCCGTCGAGCAGCCGGGAAATGGAGGCTGCGCCCGAAGACTTCCCGCGTTCGAACAGCGTCATGGGGCGCATCTGCACTATCGAGAACCTTCCAGCTCCGCCATGGCGCCGGATGTCGGCCGGACGCCGTGCCGAACCCGTCAACAGGAACTGTCCCGCCAGGCCTCGATCGTCCACGGCGCGCCGGACCGCGTTCCAGATCTCCGGAACGATTTGCCACTCATCCAGCAAGCGCGGCGTCGGGCCGTCAAGGACCAACCGGGGATCCACTCTCGCAGCCAGCGCCGCCTGGGGGTCCAGGTCGAGCAAGACCTCGCTTCCGGCATGTTGGCGAGCGGACTCGGTCTTGCCGCAGGCCTTCGGCCCCTCGATCGCGACCGCTCCAAGGGCACTCATGGCGTCGCTGACCTCGCGGTCCACGACGCGGGGTCGGTAGGTTCTTCTGGTCATTACCGACAGTTCTCGAGACGAGAGTCCACAGTATCCGAAGATCCAAGTCTACAGTTACCGACCGATTCAGTCTACGGTTTCCGAGCGAACCGGTCAACAACTTCCGAGGATGCCAATCGGGCTCGCCTAGCCACCGCCGTCTGTCGAGGTCGGAGCGGGGCCTGGCATCCAGGGGATTCGACGCTGCATCCGACAGTCTGAAACTTTGCTCGCAAGCAATCCGGTCTAAGATGCATTAGCCAGCCAGGTCGGGTTGGTTGGCCTTGAGAGACAGGCGGGACTCGAAATGTCGCATGCATCCCGGAATGCTCGGCGCGCGCGTTTTCTGGCAATCGGCGCCGCGATCGCCGCGGTCGGCCTGGCGGCCGGCCTCGCCCTCTGGAGTCCCCACGGGACGGCGGCTCCCACCCCCGGCAAATCGCCCGAAGTGCACCTCAAGCTCGACGATCGCTGGAAGCTGGTAGACAAGCTCATCGAGGAGCAGAAGTTCGAGGCGGCGGCCAAGGAGGTCCGGGGCATCCTGACCGCGGCCAAGGCGACCGGGGACCAGGCGCAGTGGACCCGCGCGCTGATCCGCGAGGTGCAGTTGCGCATGGGGTTGCACGGCTACGAGACCGCCGTCCGTTTCCTCAAGGAAGAGCCGTGGCCCGAGGCGCCGTTGCACCGGACGACGCTGAACCTGTTCTACGGCCACGCGCTCGTGCAGTACGCGCAGGCCTATGCATGGGAAATCGGCAAGCGCGAACGCGTCGCCGCCGCGGGGCCGGTGGACCTCAAGAAGTGGACCCGGGAACAGATACACGACGCGGCGGCGGCGGCATACGCCCACGCGTGGCGGGATCGGGTCGCGCTGGGGCGCGAGCCTGTGGGGCGGCTGGCCGAATACCTCTCGCCAAACGACTATCCGGCCGGCATCCGCGGGACCTTGCGCGATGCGGTCACCTACCTGTTCGTCGAGTTGCTGGCGAACTCGGGCGGGTGGACGCCCGAGCAGGCAAACGACCTGTTCAGGCTGCCGCTCGCCGACCTCATCGCCGGCGACCCGGGCAAGTCGGCGGCAATCGACCCCGCCAACCCCGCGGTGCATCCGCTCCTGCGCGTCGGGGCGCTCCTCGACGATCTCGAGAGCTGGCACCGCGAGCGGCGGAGCGCCGAAGGTGCCCTGGAGGCGCGGCTCGAGCGCTTGCGCCGGCTGCACGCCGCTTTCGATCTGCCCGCCGACCGCGAGCGGATCACCGGGCACCTGCGCCAACGCCTGCCGGCGTTCCGGGGCGTGCCGTGGTGGAGCATGGGCATGGCGACGCTCGCCGAGTTCGTGCAGGCCGAACCGGTCGCCGATAACCTGGTGCGGGCCAGGCAGATCGCGATCGAGGGCCAGCGAGCCTACCCCGATTCGGTCGGCGGGCAGCGCGCCAACCACATCGCCCGGCGCATCGAGGCGCCCGACTTCCAGGTGACGGCCATGGCGGCCGACGGGCCCGGTCGGCGGAGTGTGCTGGTCAGCCACCGCAATCTGCCCGAGTTGCACTTCCGGGCGTATCCGGTCGATTTCGAGGCGCGCCTGGCCAGGACCGTGGAGAGCGGCCTCCTGCCGAGCTACCGCGATCTCGAGCAGATCGTCCGGGGGCAGAAGCCCGCGCACGCCTGGCGGGTGAAGCTCCCCGCGACGCCCGACTTCAAGGACCATCGCACCTTCGTCACGCCGCCCATGGCCAGCCCGGGCGTGTATGTGGTGGCCGCCTCGGCGCGCGCGGATTTCGGCTCCGGGGACAACCGGGTGATGGCGGTCAACGTCAACGTCACGGACCTGGTCATGCTGTCCCGGGAAGACGGTGAGGGCGGTTTGGCGGTCACCGTGCTGTCGGGCCGGACGGGCAAGCCGGTCGCCGGGGCGACCGTGTCCCTGTACCGCTACTCCTGGCGCAAGCCGCCAGAGCGCATGCGCCGCGACCGCACCGGTGAGGACGGCGAGGCGGCCTTCCCGTGGCAGTCGCGGGAAGATGTCGGCGAGTCGAAGTTCCTGGTGGGGCGGCTGGGAGAGCACCTGGCGCTCGACCAGAGCTATTTCTCGCTCTACAAGCCTTCGGCTCCCACCGAGTCGGATGCCGCGCTGATCTACACGGATCGGAGCATCTACCGGCCCGAGCAGGAAGTGCGCTTCAAGATCGTGGCGTTCCGCGGCCGCGGCGACCAGGCCCGGTACCGCACGCTGCCGGGCCGCGACCTGCGGGTGTCGCTCTACGACGCCAACGGCCAGGAGGTGGACGGGAAGAAGGTCCGTACCAATCGCTACGGCACGGCTTCCGGCATTTTCCGCGTACCGGCCGGCCGCGCGCTCGGCCAGTGGCATGTCGCCACGTCGGTCGGCGGCTCGCAGTACGTGCGCGTCGAGGAGTACAAGCGGCCGACTTTCGAGGTCAAGCTCGAGGATCCCGAGGCCGCGTTGCGGCTCAACAAGCCGGCGACGGTGGCGGGCACGGCGCGCTACTACTTCGGCCTGCCGGTCACTGCCGGGAGCGTGCGCTGGCGCGTCACGCGCGAACCGGTGTATCCCTGGTGGTGGGACTGGGACTGGTGGGGAGCGGGCCAGGGGCGGTCCGGGGCGCAGGCCATCGCCGGGGGCACGGCGACGCTGGGCGCGGACGGCAAGTTCAAGTTCACCTTCACGCCCGAGGCGGACGAGCGCGCGGCCAAGGGCCTGTCATACCGGTACGCGGTGGCGGCCGACGTGACCGACGAGGGCGGCGAGACGCGATCCGCCGACCGGGCCTTCCGGCTCGGCACGGTGGCGATCGAGGCCGCATTTCGCACCGACGCGGCCTTCTTCCGGCCCGACGCCACCGGCGCGATCGTCGTCACCCGCACCGATCTGGACGGCGTTCCGCGGGCGGGAAAGGGCTCCTGGCGCCTGATCGCCCTGCGGCAGCCCGCCGCGGCGACATTGCCCGCCGACATGTCCCGCACGGCCGGTCCCGCGGCCGACGGGTCCGAGCAGGCGGGCGACACCGAGGAGGCGGACGGCGAGGCCGATCCGGACGAGCCGGGCGAGACCTCGGCCGGACCGGGTGCGCCGCTGACCAAGGGCGACCGGTTGCGAGCGCGCTGGGAGACGGGCTACGGCGCCGAGGCCGCGTTGCGGCGCTGGGCGGATGAAAAGCAGCTTTCCCGGGGCGACCTGGCGCACGGCGCCGACGGCGAGGCCCGGGTGGCGATCGAGGGCCTGGCGCCCGGCGCCTACCGCCTCCGCTACCGCACCGAAGATCCGTACGGCGCGACCTTCGAGGCGGCCAGGGAATTCGTGGTCGCGGGCGCGCCGATGGCCCTGCCGGCCGTGCTCATGGCCGAGCATTCCGCCGTGCCCGTCGGCGGCACGGCGCGGATCCTGGTGGCTTCGGGGCTCCCGGACCAGGTCCTGCTCTTCGATCTCTACAAGGCGGGCAAGCTCGTGCGCCGGCAGCGGCTGGCTTCCGGCCGCGAACGGCACGTCGTCGAGATCCCCGTGGGCGAGGGGGACCGCGGCGGCTTCGGCGTGAAGCTGACGGTCCTGCGCGATCACCAGCTCATGACCTTGACGCAGGCGGTCTTCGTCCCGTGGGACGATAAGCAGCTCCAGGTGTCGTTCTCGACTTTCCGCGACAAGCTCCGGCCGGGCGGGCGCGAGACATGGAAGGTTACGGTCAAGGGGCCGAAGGGCGCGCCGGTGGAAGCCGGCGGGGCCGAACTGCTGGCCTACATGTACGACCGCAGCCTCGACCTCTTCGCACCCCACGCGCCCGCCGACCCCCTGGCCCTTTACCCCAACCGCACGGGCGTTTCATGGGCGCGGGCCAGCCTGGGGAGCGTGTCGCCGCAGTGGCTCTGGAGCGATTTCGCCGGGTTGCCCTACTACCCGTCGCTCTCGGGCGATCGGCTGATCTTCTTCGACAGCTACGGCATCGGCGGCCCGGGGTACCGCCACGGCGGCTACCGGCTGCGATCGGCCATGCCGATGGCGCCGGCCCCGGCCGGCGCGCCCGCGATGGAGGCGGCCGACCGCATGGAGCAGGCGCCGGCCCGGAAGGCGGAGAGCCGCAGCGACCGGAACGGGGAGGACGAGCGCAAGTCGACCGAGGGCGACAAGACCAAGGGGTTTGGCGTGGCGTCCGGGCGCGGCCAGGCCGAGGGTCCGCAACCGGCGCCGCTGCGGAGCAACTTCGCCGAGACGGCTTTCTTCCAGCCCCACCTCGAGGTGGACGAGGACGGCGCCGTCGGCTTCGAGTTCGAGGTGCCCGATTCGGTCACCGCCTGGAACGTGTGGGTCCACGCGATCACCGCCGACCTGAAGGGCGGCGCGGTGCGCAAGGAGGCCCGGAGCGTCAAGGACCTGATGGTGCGGCCGTACATGCCGCGCTTCCTGCGCGAGGGGGACAAGGCCGAGTTGCAAGTGGTGGTCAACAACGCCACCGACAAGCCGCTGACCGGCCAGGTGACGCTGGACATCGTCGATCCCGACTCGGGCGCCAGCATCCTGGGCGAGTTCGGTCTGGCGGGAGCGAAGCCGCTCGCATTCAAAGCCGCCGCCAAGGGATCGGGCAAGGTCTCCTTCCCGATCGCCGCCCCGAAGCGAGTACGGCCGGCGGCATTCAAGGTGGTGGCCCGGGCGGGCGACGATTCGGACGGCGAACTGCGGCCCCTGCCGGTGCTCCCGGGCCGGATGCATCTGGCCCAGTCCCGGTTCGTGACGCTGCGCGACGTCGAGAAGCGGGACATGGTCTTCGCGGACATGGCCGCGGCCGGCGCGGATCCGAGCCTGGTGCACGACTCGCTCGTCGTCACCGTGGATGCGCAACTCTTCTACCAGGTGCTCGAAGCGTTGCCGTACCTCATCGAGTACCCGTACGAGTGCACCGAGCAGACCATGAATCGCTTCGTCTCGACGGGCATCGTGTCCTCGGTCTTCGAGCAGTTCCCGGCGATCGGGAAGATGGCGGCCGAGTTCGCGAAACGCGAGACGCAGTACGCCTCTTGGGCCGACGACGACCCCAACCGCAAGCTGACGCTCGAGGAGTCGCCATGGCTGCGCATCGCCAGGGGCGGCAGCGGCCAGGACAAGGGCCTGGCGAAGATCCTCGATCCGCGCATCGCGCGGGCCACCCGCGACACCTCTCTGGCCAAGCTCCGGCAGGCGCAACTGCCGTCGGGCGCCTTCCCCTGGTGGGCCGGCGGCCCGCCGTCGCCCTACATCACGCTCTACCTGATGCACGGCTTCGCCAAGGCGGTCGAGTTCCAGGTGGACGTGCCCAAGGACGTGGTACAGCGCGGCTGGAACTACCTGGCCGACGAGGTCCGCAGGGACATGCAATGGGCCTTCGCGCACGACTGCTGCTGGGAGTTCTTGACCTTCGTGAACTACGTGGCGAGCTCGTATCCCGACCAGTCCTGGACCGGCGATGCGCTCACCGCCAAGGAGCGCAAGCAGATACTCGACTTCAGCTTCCGGCACTGGAAGCGCCACTCGCCCTACCTCAAGGGCTACCTCGCCCTCACGCTCAAGCGCATGGGCAGGCCAGCGGACGCGAAACTGGTCTGGGACGGCGTGATGGATTCCGCGAAGACCACCCGCGACGAAGGCACCTCGTGGGCGCCCGAGGATCGCGCGTGGCTCTGGTACAACGACACGATCGAGACCCACGCGTACGCCCTGCGGACGCTCATGGAACTCGAGCCGCGAGACGCCCGGCGCGACGGCATCGTCCAGTGGTTGCTGCTCAACAAGAAGCTCAACCACTGGAAGAGCACCCGCGCGACGGCCGAGGTCATCTATTCGCTGGTCCACTATCTCAAGGCCGAGAAGCAACTGGGCATCCCGGAGCACCTGGCGGTGCAGGTCGGCCCGCGCTCGCAGGAGTTCCGCTTCGATCCCGAGAAGTACACGGGCAAGAAGAACCAGGTCGTGGTGCCGGGCGCAGAGGTCGACCCGAAGACCATGCACAAGGTCGTCGTCTCGAAGACGACGAAGGGCTTCGCCTTCGCCTCGGCGACCTGGCACTATTCCACCGAGAAGCTCCCGGCGGCCGACCGGGGTGATCTGCTCGGCGTCAACCGGAGCTACTTCCGGCGCGAGCACACGTCCGGAGGGTGGGTGCTGCGGCCATTGCAGGAGGGAACCAAGGTAGCCGTGGGCGACCAGGTGGAAGTGCACCTGTCCATCCGGGCCCGGCATCCGGCCGAGTACGTCCACCTGCGCGATCCGCGGCCGGCGGGCTTCGAGCCAGACTCGCAGCTCTCGAAGTGGAAGTGGGATCTGGGGTTGGCCTGGTACGAAGAGATCCGCGACAGCGGGACCAACTTCTTCTTCGAGGCCCTGCCCCAGGGCGAGTACACGCTCAAGTACCGCCTGCGCGCCGCCATGCCCGGCACCTTCCGGGTCAGCCCGGCAACGCTCCAGTCGATGTACGCCCCCGAGTTCAACGCCTTCTCGGCGGGAACCATCGTCGGCGTCGCCGGGTCGGGAGATCAGCAATAGGTGAGAGGGAGCCCCCGGGGCCCCAAAAAGAAAGGTGGAGGGACCTCGGGGGTCCCTCCGGGCTACCTAGTGCCTTGCTGCGTTGAAACTGCGACGGTTACGACAACTGCGGGAAGGTTTCGAGAGGTGCGGGATGTCGCACTAGGAGATTTTTAAAAGCTTACCGTGACCAGGCCACTTCCGTCGGACCCCAGGGGCCGTTGCCGACCCGCGCGCGGACGTAGACGAGCCGCTTTCCGCCGGTTGTAGGTAGTTTCCCCGCAATTTTGCTTCCGGTGCCGGGAGCCGCCGGCCGGTCCACGAAGGCCTCCACGGTCGCGCCGTCGGGGGCCGTGACTCGCCCATCGGCGGCCACCTTGACCTCGGGCCCGAAGACGGCGCCCGGGTTGTCGGCGGTCTTGAGCAGGTAGCGGGCACCTGGCTCGCTCTCCTTCCAGAACGTGGCGACGCGGCTGTAAGGTGGATCGAAGCCGTCGCCCCACGAGCCCATCTCGGTCGTGTAGGACAGGATGCCCTGCTGGCCGAAGGCCCAGTCGGTGGTGTCGCCGCTGGTGCGGTAGAGATCCTTGCTCTGCTGCGGCTTGTAGCCCGAGAGCTGGCCAAGCTTCTTGCCGATGGCCGGGAGCCGGCCGTCCGGCGGCGGATCGTCGGTGTAGCCCCAGGGCCACAGGATCAGGTTGGAAAAGCTGTGGTAGGTCATCAGGTAGGTGAACTTCCGCGAGCTCACCAGCTTCATCACGGCCTGCACCTCGGGCTCGGAGCCGGCGGCCTTGCCGCGGTAGGTCGGATCGTCTGGCCGAGTGGACGCGCCGCCCTCGCCCCAGTGGTAGGCGTAGTTGCGATTGAGGTCCACGCCGGGGCCATAGGCGCCCCAGAACACGTTTACCAGGCTGGTCTCGGGATCGGTGTTCTTGCGCCAGTCCTCGCCCTTGGCGGCGCGGGCATGCCCGTCGGGATTGACCATCGGCACCACCCATATGTCGCGGTTTTCCACGGCGGCGGTGACCTCGGGATCCTTGCCGTAGCCGTCCACGAGCATCTTGGCGACGCCCAGAGCGACTTCCGGCGTCGCTATTTCGCGGGCGTGGTGGCAGGCGAGGAAGACCACGCCGGGCTTGTCGGCGGCATCGCCCTTGCGGATGTGCAAGCCCCAGATGCGGCGGTCGGCCTTGCCCTTGATGGTCTCGTACGTGGGGCCGAGGTCGACCAGTTCGGCGATCTGGTCGCCCTTGGCGGCCAGGCTCTTGAGGTCGGCGAGCATCGTGTCGTAGGTGTGATAGCCCTTGTCGAAGTTGTTGAAGGTGCGGAGGCGATCGGGAGCGGGCTGCACGTTGATGCCCAGCCCCTTGACCACGCCGAGCTGGCCCTTCGTGAGCGTGCCGAACGCCCGCTTTGCCGCTTCGTCCACGCCCCAGACGTCCATGCCGGCGTCGGCGAGCTTCGTGAGGACCCCGGCGTCTTTGTAGTCGACGGCCACGCGGACCACGTCGCGGCCTTTCGCGAAGGCGGTCTCCAGCCAGGCGGTGTCGACCCCTTGTACGCGGGTCTGCACCGGCAGGCCGCAGCCGGCGACGATTCCGAGGGTGGCGGCAGCCGCAGACAGGGACTGCCAGGCTCTCCGGGTCAAGTTCGCACCTCCGCGCACGATCGCGTAATCCGCTCCCACGTTCCGATCGAGTTTAGGTCCATTTGAAGGGAAAGTAAAGAGGAAGTTAAGAGGATGGATGGTCGGGGGCGGAGGGGGACAGCCGGCGCCAGTCACAGCGGGAAACCCGGCGCCCGGGTTAGAATGGGCGCGAGGAGCCGATCAACTTCTTGCTGGACAACGCCATCCTCGAAGCAAACGAGCGCGTCCGCGGCGTCGCGGAGCGCTTCTCCGAGATCATCGGGGAGGTTCGGCGGGTTATCGTGGGCCAGGCGGCCCTGCTTGACCGGCTGCTGATCGCCCTTCTGGCCGACGGGCACATCCTGCTCGAGGGCGTGCCGGGGCTGGCCAAGACGCTCAGCATCAGCACCCTGGCGCGAGTCATGCAGGCCGAGTTCAGCCGCATCCAGTTCACGCCGGATCTGCTGCCTGCCGACATCCTGGGCACGTCCATCTTCGACGCCAAGAAGGGCCGTTTCACCACCAAGCGCGGCCCGATTTTCGGCAACCTGGTGCTGGCCGACGAGGTCAACCGCGCGCCCGCCAAGGTGCAGAGCGCCCTCCTCGAGGCGATGCAGGAGCGGCAGGTGACGATCGGCGGCGAGTCGATGCCGCTTCCCGACCCCTTCCTGGTCATGGCGACGATGAACCCGCTGGATCAAGAGGGGACCTACGCCCTGCCCGAAGCGCAACTCGACCGCTTCATGCTCAAGGTGCGGGTCAGTTATCCCAGCAAGGCCGAGGAACTCGAGATCATCGACCGCATGAGCACCCGCACCGACGTTCGGCTTGAGAAACTGGGCACGCCCGACCTGGTCCTGGAGGCCCGGCGCCTGGTCGACGACATCATCGTGTCGGACAAGATCAAGAAGTACGTCGTGGACCTCGTCTTCGCGACGCGCTTCCCGAAGGAAGCGGGCTTCGACGATCTGGCCGGTCTCATCGCCTACGGCGCTTCCCCGCGCGCCAGCATCTACCTGACCAAGGCCGCCAGGGCGCACGCCTTCCTGCGCAAGCGGGCCTACGTCCTGCCCGACGACGTCAAGGCGGTCTGCGCCGACGTCCTGCGTCACCGCATCTCGCTCACCTACGAAGCCGAGGCCGAGGATGTCTCGGTGGAAGCCGTCATCCGGCGCATCCTGGCCATGAAGGTCCCGTGAGTTCTTCTCCGGCTACCCTTTCACCCGTACGCGAGCACCACGCCGGGCAGGGATGCCCGGCGAACCGTCATGGACGGCACTGCGGGGGGGCTCGGGGGGGCGGCACCCCCCCGAGAAGGCGACAATGAGCCCCGAACCCAGGGATTTCCGCCGCCGCCCCGGGCCGAAGAGCGGTACCGGGCCTCTCGCATTCAAGAAGGCGGCCAGGCGCGCCGGCCAGGCGGGGCGCATCGTCACAGGCACCTCGGCCGCTCAGGCGACTCCCGAGAGCGTGGCGCGGCGCATCCGCCGCCTGGAGATCCGCACCGATCGCCTGGTCAGGACGATCCTGGGCGGCGAGTACCGCAGCGTCTTCAAGGGGCGGGGCATGCAGTTCGACGAAGTGCGCGAGTACCAGGAGGGCGACGATCCACGCACCATCGACTGGAACGTCACGGCCCGCATGGACCGCCTGTTCGTCAAGAAGTACGTGGAAGAGCGCGAGCTCACGGTCATCCTGGCGGTCGACATCTCGGCGAGCCTCGATTTCGCCACGGCGGGAGAGGATCTCAAGCGCGACCTCGCGGCCAAGTTCGCGATGGCCATCGCGTTGACGGCGATCGCCAACAACGACCGCGTGGGCCTGTTCCTGTTCACCGACGGCACCGAACGATTCATCCCCCCGCGGCGCGGCCGCACCCACGGCCTGCGGCTCATCCGGGACATGCTGGCCTACCGGGCGCGCGGGCGGCAGACCGACTTCACCGCGGCCGCCGGCGCCCTCGCCCGCTTGCTCTGCAAGCCCGCCACGGTCTTCGTTTGCTCGGATTTCCTCGCGTCGGACCTCGACGCCCTCAAGCGCCTCACGGGCAAGCACGACGTCGTTGCCGTCACCCTGGCCGATCGCGCCGAAGAGGACTTGCCCGAACTCGGTCTGGTGGAGTTCCGGGATCCCGAGACCGGCCAGCAGATCGTCGTCGATACCGGCGACCGGGGGGTGCGGGAGCACTATCGCGAGAAGGCGCAGGCGCGGCGGCGGCGGCGCCAGGCGGCATTCCGCGCCATGGGCGTCGACGAGGTCGAACTGTACACCCACGAGTCGTTCCTGCGACCGCTGTTCGCGTTCTTCCGGCAGCGGGGGTCGCGGCGGGTGCGCCGGCGGGCCCGATGATCCCGCCCCCCTGCGGCGAGGTTCCGCTGCTTGCGGCGCTCCCGCCGGCGCTGATCGCGGATGCCCGGCCCGGAGCGCCGATCGTCATCCCGCTGGCCGCCGATCCGGCGACACCCTCGGCGGCAGGCGGGCCGACCGGGGATGCGCTCGAGATCCTGGCCGATCGGGTGGAGGTGGATCTGGACGACGAGGTCCTTCAGGCGCGTGGCGGTGTCCAGGTGGCTTACCTCGACTATCGCCTCAGGGCGGCCGAACTGCTCTACGACGCCATCAACGATCGGGGCCGCGCGGGCGGAAAGATCCACCTGCGGACGACCGCCTACCAGATCGACTCCGAGCACATCGAGTTCGACATCCGCAACGAGCAGGCGATGGTCGGGCCATGGAGCGGGGTCGCGGCCGGCCGCGGGCGCCTGTCGGGAGCGTTCCTGTTCGTGTCGCCGTCGTACGCCTACGCGTCGGGCGCCACTTACAGCCCATGCATGGCCGACGACCCGGGTTACTTCCTGGCCAGCGAGAAGTTCGAATGGTTTCCGTACAACGGCCGGCAGCACTTCGAGGGGGACAACGTCACGGTCCACCTGTCCGGCGCGCCGGTCGCGAAGGTGCCGTTGCTGCGCACCGCGGTGGAGCCGGGGGAAGAACTCGAGCGCGAGCGGCGCCGCCCCGGGCAGGCCGTCGACACGCAGCTTGGCTACAACACCTATGACGGCGCCTTCGCCACGGGCAAGGGGACGTTCCAGCTCGCGGACGGCCACCTGGGCACCATTCCGGTGCGCATCACCCAGGGGCGCGGCCTGCTCATCGGCACCACCCAGAATTTCGCCTGGGAGCGCTGGTCGTTCTCCGGCGACGCCACCTACCAGACGCGGTATCAGGGCGGAACCGCCGGGCCCCGCGCCAACGTGACCGGGCTGACGACCATCCCGCGCGGCCCGGCCCTCTCGGTCGGCCTCGGCTATCGCTCCGACGTGGCGGGCCAGGCGGTGCACCGCTTTCCCGAGGTGGGCGTGACCTTCCCGGGCGTCTCGCTGGGGCCGCTCGCGCTGACCGCGGGAACCCGCCTGGGCTACATGATGGAAAACTATCCCGATCCGACCGCACCCCCGCCCGATCCCATCAACCCGTTCGCCCAGCAACCCGAGAAGATCGGCGTGCGCGCCGCGGCGGCCGGCTATCGGCTGGGCGTCGCGGCACCTGCCTGGCGGCCCAACGGCTTCTGGGAGTCGCAACTGTACACCGCGGGTTCGGTCGCCATGTACCTCGAGCGCGACGAGCCCGGGGAGTGGAGCCGCAGTCCGCGGCACCAGGCGGTAGGTACGCTGGGTTTGCGCAACACGCAGCGCTGGACGGATTTCCTGTCGACCCAGGTGGGCCTCGAGTCGCACCGCACTGAAGGCCTGTCCCCCTTCCTGCACGACCGCGCCTATCCGTCCGACATGATCTCGCTGGGGTTCACGCTGCAGCCCCATGCACGGTGGGCGCTGTCAGCCGGCACGCTCTTCTCGCGACCGCCCGACCAGCCCAGTTTCGCCCGCAACGACCTCACGGTGCGACTGGGATACAGCGGTCCCTGCCTGTCGTGGGCGATCTCGATGCAGATTCTGTCTTTCCAGCCGTTTTCGCCCGCGATTTCCTTCGACTATCAGATCGGCTCCCTCTGAGATATGCTCCGCGCCGGGGGGCGAGGAAGATGGCAGAATTCACGGTCGGCAGGCATGCGCGGAAGTTCGGGGTGGCGGCGGTACTGGAGGCGGTCTCCGACGTGTCCTTTCCGCTCAGCAGGGAGCGCCTGATCCTCCTTTGCGGCGACCGCGAGGTCGAGGTCCGCCCCGGCACGCGGCGAAAGCTGGGGGATCTGGTCTCGCGGTGCGCCGAGTGCGAGGATTTCAACTCGGCGGAAGATCTGATCTCGCAGATCGAGAGCGAGATGGTGACCACCTAGCAGCCTGCTAGGGCGGCTGATCCCACTCGTGCTTCGCCTCCGATTCGGCGAGCTTCTCCACCTGTTCGCGAGTCGCCCGCAAGTGGACGGCCGCGCCTTCGACTCGCTCGATCCAGCCGGGCGGGATCAGCAGGTCCCGGCCGAAGACGAAGCCGCGGCGCACCATGATTCCGGCGAGGGCGCCGCATTCGGCGATGACGTCGGAGACCTCGCCGCAGCGCCCGTCGAGGCACTCGACTCTCATCCCCTTGTCGATCACGGCCTGGGTGTCGCTGACGGCCACATGCTCGATCGGCAAGGGCGTCGGATGCTGCTCCCCGGCCAGCGAGGGCGGGACGCGCGTCCAGAGCACCGGGCAGGGTGTCTCGGTGGTCGCGCCTTGCCACGCCAGGCCCTCGGTCGTCGGCAGGCAGTAGTCCACGACCACGAAGCGGGGCATGCCGGCGATCTCGGCGCGCGTGGCGTCGACCACCAGGCGATCGTCGCGCCGGGAGACCAGCGAGATGGGCACGACCACGGCCCCCGCCGGACCGTACTCGACGACCAGGCTGTCGACCTTGCGGCTGGCCGGGTCGACGATGACGCGCTGGATCGATCCGCACGGTTCCCCGGTCCGCGTCCAGATCGCGCTGCCCAGCTTGATGTCCATCGGCGGCCTCCGCAGGAGGAGGCTGCCAGGGTCCCGGGATGGCGTAAAGGGCCGGCTGGCCGCAGGCTCTCCCGGGCGCCGGCCGCGGCACGCTGATTCCCTCCTCTCTCCCGGGTACATGCGGGATGTGGCCCTGATCAAGGGAAGCAAGGTAAACCAGGCCGGGGTCGTCGTCGTCCAGGGCGAGCAGGTCATCCAGGAAGAGGCGAAGGCCCCGACCGGGCGCGCGCGCGAGCGCAAGGGGACGGGCTCGCTCAAGGCCGACCCAGTGATCGTGGGCGGCAATGCGCCGATCGCCCCGTCCCCCGTGGAAGACACGTCCCCCGAGCCCACCGCGCCGGCGGCCGCCGAGGAAGCGGAAGGGCCAGAGCCGGCATGGCAGCGCGAGGAGGCGGTACCGGCGGCCGACCCGCCGCCGCCCGGCGACGGAGGTGACCCGGTCGAGGCCTGGGACACGGCCCGGGACCAGGTTCTGCGTGCCGCGGGTTCGCTGGCGGAGCTCGCGGCCGAGAATGCGGCAGCCGAGGGCGAGTGCGCCGCGGACCTGTACGACCAGCTCTTCGGGGAGGCGTCCGGGCGCATCACCGGAGCGCTCGGCGACGGGCCAGAAGGCGAGAACGCCCTGGACGCCATCGTGCCGGCGCTCGAGCGCCAGGCGGCTGCGCAGGCGGAACTCGCCGCGGCGCGCGCGGCGGCGCGGGCCCGGTGGCGGGAAATGGCGACGGCCGAGGAGCAGATCGCCGCCCTCCTGAGCCAGTTCGACGTGCCGGAGAGCGCGAGCTCCCGGATCCTGGGGGAACGCGAGCAACTGCTGGCCGAGGCCCGCCTGAAGGCGGCGCAGATCCTGACCGACGCCCAGGAAGAGGCCGCCCGGATCCGCGCCGATGCGGAGCAACAGGGGGCACAGGCCCTCGAGGACTTCGAGCTGACGCGGCTGGAGCGTTTCGAGCAGCTGCGCGAGGAAGCGCGGGCGGCCGGCTACACGGAGGGCCGGGCGCAGGCCGACGAAGAAGGCGCCAAGATCATCGAGGAGGCCATCGAGACGCTGAACCGGGCGCGCCTGTCGTATCCGCGGGCCGTCAAGGAGAACCAGGAGAAGCTCATCGAACTGGCGTTGCAGGTCGCCGAGAAGATCATCGGGGCGGAAATCGAGGCCCGCCCCGACGTGGTGCTGGAAACCCTCGACGTGGCCCTCACGCGGGTCACCGATCTGGAGTCGGTGCAGATCCGCGTCCATCCCGACGACCTGCCGATCGTCAAGGAGAAGGAAGACGAGTACCGCGACCTGCTCGCCCAGGTGAAGAAGCTGGAGTTCGTGCCGTCGCCCAAGATCCAGCGGGGCGGGGTCTTCATCGAGACGAGTTCCGGCACGGTGGACGCCACCCTCAAGACCCAGCTATCCATCATTGCGGAGGTGCTTCGCGGCGTCCGGAAGGAACTCGACGAGATCGCCGACGCCGAGAACGAGGCGTTCGAGGAGCTGGGCTGATGAGTTGCCCCCCGAGGAGGCTCTCATGATCTTCCCCGTAGAGCCTTACAGGCTTGCGCTGCGCGACATGGAGCCGGTCCGCGCCCGCGGCCAGGTCACGCAGTTGGTCGGGCTGATCGTCGAGGCGTTGCTCCAGGGCGTACGGATGGGCGAGCTCTGCTACATCTACTCGCAGGATCGCAAGACGATCTTCCCGTGCGAGGTGGTGGGCTTCAAGCCGCGCCGCGTCATGCTGATGCCGCTGGTCGATCTCGAGGGGATCGGGGCAGGCTGCGACGTGGTCGCGACCGGCCGCATGGTCAGCGTCAAGGTCGGCCCGAAGCTGCTGGGGCGGGTCCTCGACGGTCTGGGCAACCCGATCGACGGCAAGGGGCCGCTGGAGTACGAGACGACCTACGCCCAGATGAATCCGCCGCCCAACTCGATGAAGCGCGCGCTCATCGACACGGTGGTTCCGACCGGCATCCGGGTCATGGACGGCTTCCTCACGCTCGGCAAGGGCCAGCGCATCGGGATCTTTGCCGGATCGGGCGTGGGCAAGAGCATGATGCTCGGCCAGATCGCCCGCCAGACGAAGGCCGACCTGTCGGTCATCGGCCTGGTCGGGGAGCGCGGGCGCGAGGTCCGCGAGTTCCTGGAGCAGTCGCTGGGCGAGGAGGGCCTCAAGCGCTCGGTCGTCGTGGTCGCCACGTCCGATTCGCCGAGCCTCATGCGCTTCAAGGCGCCGCTCGTGGCGACCAGCATCGCGGAGTACTTCCGGGACCAGGGCAACGACGTGTTCCTCATGATGGACTCGATGACCCGCTTCGCGATGGCGATGCGCGAGATCGGCCTGGCGGTGGGCGAGCCGCCGGCCCAGAAGGGCTACACCCCGTCGGTGTTCGCGCTCATTCCGAAACTGCTCGAACGGGCCGGCACCAGCGATGTCGGGTCGATCACGGCCATCTACACGGTGCTCGTGGACGGCGGCGACATGGACGAGCCGATCGCCGACTGCGTCCGGGGCGTACTCGACGGCCACATCGTCATGCTGCGCAGCATCGCGGCGCAGGGCATCTTCCCGGCCATCGACGTGCTGCAAAGCGTATCCCGTCTCATCGAGGTGCTGGCCAGCCGGGAGCACAAGCTCGCGCGCCAGGCCGTGTTCCAGATGATCGCCGACTACAAGGAAGTCCAGGACCTGCTCAACGTGGGGGCGTACGTGCGGGGCTCGAACCCGGCGTACGACCGGGCCATCTCGATGTGGGACCAGATCAAGGGCTTCCTCAAGCAGGATCTGAACGACAACACGCCGTTCGACGAGACCGTCAAGCAACTCAGGATGCTCGGGTCCACGACGTCGGCCGCGTCGATGTTCACATAGATTTGCCCGAAAATTTCGCCCTCGCTCACTTCTCTGCGGGGCCGGCTGGGTATTGATACGTTGGCGAGATTTGACGTATCGCCCCAGGAAGGCGTCCCAAATTAACAGCAGAAGTCGTGTCAACAGACCGAGGAGGCCTGCGCCGAGCCGCAGCACGGCGCTTGCGGCGTTCCTGTCGGTCCCGCCGAACTCGATCATCGGGCACTTGAGCGATCCCTGGTGCTACACGGTCGGCGACGACACGTACTTCGTGCTGACCCAGGAAGAAGCCCGCTCGACGTGCGCCCACGGGATCGAGACGCTTCTGCCGGCGGGAATTCCCGCGGAGGTGCTGGCGCGGTACTGGCGCGGGGTGCCCCGCGAGGCGGCCCTCGAGCAGGTTCGCCGCATCCAGCGCAGACGCGACCGGGACTCCGCGGCCGAGGATCTGCTCGATGCCCTCGACGAGCGGTGGGCTACCGACCTGATCGAACGCGACGGCTTGGAGCATTGGCTCGAACGAACGTTGAAGATGTCCTTCGTCGGCCGCCGGGAGGCGTACTCGATCTTCAAGGCCGGCTAGCTCGGAGAACGGGCGGCTACGCGATCGCGGATCGGAGGTCCCGTTCTGTTAAATCCTCGTTAGGCAAGAATAAATCTCTGTTGGCAGGGTTTCGTTCGTACGGGTTAAGCCTTAGACTCGATTTCGTAAACGTCAGGTTAAGAACAGCCTAACGCTCAACGAAGGAGTCGAGTAAGAGATGCGGCGGATTGGGTTGGCCCTCGGGGCCGTCACGGTAGCGGCGAGCCTGGCCGGCTGCGGGATGTCCCCGGCGAACGGGCTGGGCACGAATGCCTTCAAGGGTCTGGGGTTCACGACGAAGAGCAGCGATGCCGAGTGGACGATCATGCTCCACCTGGCCGCTTCCAACAACCTCGAGTCGTTCGCCTACATCAACCTCAACGAGGCCGAAGCCGGTATCAACAGCGACAAGGTCAACTTCATCGTGCTCTTCGACGGCAACAAGAAGGGCGACTCGAAGATCATGAAGGTCGTCCGGGATCCCAAGGGCATGAACACGACGCTCGTCAGCCCGACGATCGACGACAACGGCGCGGTGGTCCCCAAGGACACCAAGGAGATCGACTCGGGCGACTACCGCACCGTCCAGAAGTTCGTGCAGTGGACCGCCGCCAACTACCCCGCCAAGAAGTTCGCCTACGTGAGCTGGGACCACGGCAGCGGCATCTTCGCCCCCAACGGCCAGCGCATCAATCTCGGCCCCGGCGTCGATCGGATGGCCCTCAAGCGGCAGATGCGGGCGAGCAACCAGCCCATCAGCTCCCAGGGCTTCGCGTGGGATGACGAAACCGGCAACCACGTCACCACCGCCCAGTTCACCGACATCCTCAAGGCTGCTCCCAAGCCGTTCGAAATGACCGGCATGGACGCCTGCCTGATGGCGCACGTCGAGATGGCGTACCAGATGCAAGGCTACGGCAAGAACCTGGTCGCATCCGAAGAGCTCGAGCCGGGCCTCGGCTGGGACTACAACGAGTGGCTGTCGGCCCTGTCGGCCAATCCGTCCGCCGACGGCGCCGCGCACGGCGCGATGATCGTCAAGGGCTTCCACAAGAGCTACACCCCGGGTGGCGCTCACTACGGCGGCCGCCAGCAGGACGTCACGCTGTCCAACCTCAGCTACGACGCGGTGAAGAACGACCTGACCCCGGCGCTCAACAACCTGTCGGATCAGCTCCTCGCGCAGATGGCCACCGACAAGGCCGCTATCAAGGCCGCCCGCAGCGGTTCGGTCGAGTTCTACAACTCCGATTGCGCCGACCTGGGCAGCTTCGTAGCCAAGATCGAGTCGGTGGCGAGCCTCAAGGGCGCCGCCAAAGCCGTCCGCGATGCGTATGGCAAGGCCGTCACGGCCGAAGCGCACGCCGGGTCGGGCGTCGAGGGCGCCAGCGGCGGAGTCGTCTACTTCCCCGAGAGCAAGTGGTCGTGGAAGAAGGATTACGACGATGCCAGCAAGATCGCCTTCGCCGGTGAGAAGTGGCGCACCTTCCTCGCCGAGTTCATCAAGTAGGACAGAGCAAAGCAGGTCCCCCCGGGAACTCCCGGGGGGACTTCTTCGTGCGCAGGGGCCTACCCAACCGGGAGGCGCGCCTTGACCTGCCCTACTCTTCCGCGTGGACGCCGAAGAAGCGCTTGATCTTGTCCAGCAGGATCGACTGCTCGTGCTCGCGGGCGGCATCCGACGCCCCGGCGGCCGCCACTTCGCGCGGCGGCGCTTCGGCCGGCGCACCGGCCGCGACATGGGCAGGCACTCCGGCGTTCTGGGCCTTGCGCGAGGAGATCTTCTCGGCCACGCCCTGCGCGACCTCCGGCACGACCTTCAGCAGGTTGCGCACCGCCGGCTTGCGGATCTCGATCAGTTCGACGTACGGTTCGGGCTGCCCCTTGCGGTGCGGCGCGTCGTCGCCGGCGACGACAGTGGCGCTGCGCGGCTCGCCGGTGAACAGGCTCATCTCGCCGATGGTGTCGCCCGCGCCGAGGACCGCGACCGGATCGCAGGCGGCGGGATCGTCGAGGTACACCCGCACCTTGCCGCTCGCGATGACGTACATCGACTCCCCGGCCTCGCCCTTGGTGCACACGGTCGTGCCCGGCTTGAAGGACTTGATCTCCGTGTTGACGGCCAGGAGACCGCGGCCCTGATCGCCCATGGGGCCAAGGAGCGCGATGTCGTCCAGGATCTCCTTGACGCGGACGGCCTGCTTCGAGTCGTAGAGCCGATCCTTCGCGGAGCGGCCCAGGTTGTCCTTGGCGTCCGGCGCCTGGATCAGCAGCATGAAATAGCGCATCGCGTCGGGTATCTTGCCGGTGCGGAGCATCAGCTCCCCGATCAGGAAGGCGACCTGGAGATCGTCGACGTGCTTGTCGCGCCGCAGGCCGCCCTCGAACGCCTCCTTGTAGAGGTCGCGGGCCATCTCCAGGAATCCCAGCTCGCGGCGCAACTCGCCGGAGTAGCGGCACATCCAGCCGGCTCGCAGGGCCACGCCGGCACGGACCTCGGCCGGGAAGGAGCGGGCGGTGTAGCTGTTGAGGGCTAGCTGGAAGCTTCGGAGAGCCGCGAACAGGGAGCGCTCGACCTGGTTGTAGTTGACCGCCATCCCTAGCTGATCGGCCTTGAGGAGATCGCGCAGCGGGCCGAGGGAGCGCGGCTCGAGGGTCTTGAAATCATCCTTGTACGCCGCGAACTTGCAGGATGGACAGACCCAGACCAGGTAGTAGAGCGGATTCGGGCCCGAGTAGTACGGGCAGAAGTCGTTGTCGCGCCGCAGCAGGCTCGCGGAATGGGCGCGCGGCGTATAGTACGTGAACACCGCCTCGCAGAGCGGGCACGTAACCTCGCGGCTGACCATCGCGTTTCCGCTCTGGGACATACGTTTCCACTATAGCAAGAACGTGAAGGAAGCCGAAAGGGAATCGATCAAAAACTGTCACGCGGCCCACATGCGTGGGCCGCGTTGACGCGGTGTTCGAGAGCTTGCGCCTGAAACAGATCTCTTATGGCCGATGGAACGAACGAACGGCCTGCTCCACCGCGTCGAGGAGCTTCTTGAGCATGTCGAGCCGGGTCTGCATGTCGAGCATGTAGGCCTGGAACTCTTCGGGCGACATCCCGCCGGCCTTGCCGACGTTGGCGGCCTTCGCCTTGATGTCGCGCAGCAGGTCCTGTACGCCTGCGCTGATGGTTTCAACTGTGTTGACACCTGTTACGTGAATGGAACCCATCGTCCCGTCCTTTCTCTTGGGCGCCGACCGCTCCCGACCCACCGCGGGCCAACGTTCAGCTTGATATCCCGCTTTCGTTATCCCCAGGGCCTTTCAGCCCTTGCGGGTTTTAATGAAAAAACAAAGCTACCCGCTCCCCGCTTAACGAGCGGCTTACGAGGAGGCAACGGGAGCCTTCAGGCGGTCGATGGCCTCTCCGAGGCGGCGCAACGTGCGCTCCCGGCCGAGCAGGTGCGCGACCTCGAACATGCCCGGAGATACCTTCCCGCCGGTGAGCGCGACCCGCACGGGCTGGATCACCTGGCCGGCCTTCAAGCCCGACTCGCCGGCCTGCTCGCGGAAGGCCGCCTCGATCGCCGGGACGGTCCACTCGGAGAGCGCGCCAAGCTTGCCGGCCAGCGCTTCCAGGACCGGGAGGATATTCGGCGTCAGCAGCTCCTGGCGGGCCGCCTCGTCCCAGGTGAGATCGTCCGCGAAGAAGTAGCGCGCCTGGTCGACCAGATGGACCAGCGTGCGGCTCCGCTCGATGAGGGCGGCGACTACTCCCGGCAGGCGCGGTTCGGCGGCGCCCGGCGCGATGAGCCCGCGCGCTTCGAAGTAGGGGCGCGCGCGGCGCGCTATTTCCTCTACTCCCAGGCGCCGGATCCAGTCCCCGTTGAGCCACTCGAGCTTGGCATAATCGAACACGGCGGCGGACTTTCCGACGCCGGAGAGGTCGAAGGCGGCGATCATCTCGTCCCTCGTGAAAATCTCCTGGTCGCCGCTGGCCCACCCCAGGCGCGCGATGTAGTTGACAAGCGCCTCGGGCAGGTAGCCGTCGTCGCGGAACGCCTGGATGGAGACCGCGCCGTGACGCTTGGACAGGCGCTTCTTGTCGGGCCCGAGGATCATCGGAATGTGGCCGAAGCGAGGCTGCGGCAGGCCCAGCGCCTCGTACAGCATGACCTGCCTGGGCGTGTTGGAGAGGTGATCGTCGCCGCGCAGCACGCGGGTGATCCTCATGGCGGCGTCGTCCACGACCACGGCGAAGTTGTAAGTGGGGACGCCGTCCGCCTTCAAGACGATGAAGTCGTCGATCTCGGCGTTGTCGAAGCTCACGGCGCCATGAATCAGGTCGTCGACCGTGGTCCGGCCCTCGTGCGGCGTGCGAAAGCGAATGGCACCTGGCACTCCGGCGTCGGCCCCGACGGGGGCGTCGGCGCAACGGCACTTCTCAACGTGGTCAGGGTCGTCGGTCTTGGCCTGGCAAACGCACCGGTAGGCCTTGCCCGCGGAGAGCAGGCGCTCGGCCGCCTCCTGGTACATGGCGAGGCGCTCCATCTGGAAGTAGGGCCCGTCCGGCCCGCCGACCTCGGGGCCTTCGTCCCAGTCCAGGCCCAGCCAGCGGAGCGCGTCGAAGATGGCGGCCGTGTACTCGGCGGTGGACCGCGCGGTGTCGGTGTCCTCGATGCGGAGCACGAACGCGCCGCCTTGGTGGCGGGCCAGCAGCCAGTTGAAGAGCGCGGTGCGCGCCCCGCCGACATGCAGGTAGCCGGTGGGCGAGGGGGCGAAGCGAAGCCTGGGAGCGTCCATTTGCCTCAATTATATCGGGCGGCGCGCCGGAGCCAAATGGCGCGCGCGGGCGCTACTACCGGAGACGGAAGGTTGCGAGAGAGAGGACCAGGTTGCTGGTGGCCTTGCTCGCGGCCGGCACCGTCCTGGTGCCGGTCGCGGGAGATCAGTTCCGGTACTCGGTCTCTACCGGCGAGCACGTCACGCTCGAGGTGCTGCGCGTGGAGCCGCGCGCCGAGCAACTCGTCGCGACGGTGCGGGAGCGCCGGGTCTGGCCCGACGGCACGAGCGAGGAGGCGCAGTTCGACCTCGTCCGCACCGCCCAGGCACTCGCCTTGGACATGCCGCCGGCCGCCGACAACGCCCGGCTCTCCCCCCTGGTCTACTTCTTCGCTTCCGCCTCGGTCCGGGACTCGTGGCTCGCGCAGCAAGGAGTCTTCCTGGATCCGACCGGCAACCAGGTGCGCTACCAGATCCAGGCGCGGGTGGACGCGATCGAGACGATCACCGGGCCGGCCGGCACGTTCCCCGGATGCCGCCGCGTGTCGTACACGTCCACGCTGGATAGCGGCCGGTCGCCCGACCGGGTGACCCGCCTGACGCTCTGGCTCCACCCGGACATCGGCATCGTCCGCTCCTACTCGGTCACCGGCACGTCGGCTCGCCTGACGGAGCTCGTGGGCTACCGGAAGTTCTGAACATTCTCGGCCAGGCGAGCCAAGTGCGATCGACCCGGCCTTTCCTACCATCGAGACGCATCACCCATCCAGGCAACCATGAGGTACACATGCGCGTCCTAGTGATAGAGCCGGACTCGTCGACCGCCGAGGTGGTCTCGTTCGCACTGGCGGGCGGCGGCATGGAACCGGTGCGAGCGCAGACCGCCAGGGCCGGGCTGGAGATCGCGCTCGCCGGACACGTGCGGGCCGTGGTCGTGGATCAAGCGCTGCCCGATCTCGCCGGCTTCGACGTGTGCCGGGTGATCCGCGATCACGGCGACCTCCCCGTCGTGATGATCGCGGGTTGCGACCGGGAGGAGACGGTGATCCGCGCCTTTGCCGCGGGAGCCGACGACATCCTCGTGAAGCCCCTGCGCCTGGCCGAACTCGTGGCGCGCCTCCAGGCCCTCCTGCGCAGGGCTTCGCGCTTTGCCGCGGACCAGGAGCAAGCGCTGGAGCGCGGCCCCTTCCGCCTCGACCAGAGCCGCCTCGAGGTGACGATGGCCGGGCGCCGCGATCCCGTGCGGCTGACGCCCCTGGAGGCCAAGCTCCTGGGTCTGCTCATGGTCAACGCGAACCACGTGATGACCAAGGCTCGCCTCCAGGAGCTGATCTGGGGCTACCAGAACGACTCGTCGGGGGATCTCCTCAAGACGCACGTGCGGCACCTGCGCGTGAAACTCGAGGCCATGCCGAGCTTCCCTCGCTACATCCAGACCATCAACGGCGTGGGCTACACGTTCGTGTTGCCCAAGGTGCCCGAATTGCCGGATCTTCCGGATGTGGTGGTCGGCGTGGCGCAGGGCTTGCCGGCGGTGGCCTCTTCGTAGAGGGCCCGCAGCCGCCCGGGTTGCCGGCGGGCGTCATGCCGTGCCAGTACGGCGGCGCGGCCCAGCGCGCCCATGATCGGCCAGCGCTCGGGGTGCGCCGCCATGCCTTGCAGGGCGGCGGCCAGGGCGGCGGGATCGCGTTCGGGAACGAGGCGGCCGGTGCGCCCGTCCTCGACCGCCCAGGGCAGGTCCGCGTGACGCGTGGCGAGTACGGGCAACCCGGCGGCAAGCGCCTCGACGACCACGATCGGCAGGCCGCCCTCGGTGTCGCCGCTTGCGGCCGTGCGGGACGGTGCGATGAGCAGGTCGGCACGATCGAGGGCCTCGCGGACCGCCTGGTGCGGCAGTAGCCCCCGCCAGGCCACGTCCAGGCCCAGGCGGGCGGCATGGGCCTTCAAGGCCGGCGCCGCCGGTCCGTCGCCGATGACCGTCAGCCGGAAGCCCGGGCCGGCCCGGGCTACGGCTTCCAGCGCGTCCGGGAGCCCCTTCTTGTCCTCGAACCGGCCGACGAACAGCACCTCGATCGGCATGCGCGGAAAGCGCGGCCGGAAGTTGATTCGCGCAAAGTCGACTCCGAGCGGGTGGATGCGTACCTTGGCCGGCGGGCAGCCCAGGTCGCACAGGCGCGAAGCGGCATGCGGCGCTTCCGCGACGACCAGGCGGGCGGCCGCGAAGACTTCCCGGTAGGCGGCGGCCCACCAGGGATCTCGGGCGAGAGTGTAATCGTGGCCGTAGAACGACACGACCAGGGGCGCCCGCACCAGGCGGGACCGGTAGCCCTGGTCGCCGAAGTGCGCGTGAACCACGTCGTGGGGGCCGAGATCGCGGGCGGCAGCCGCCACCAGGCGCGCGTAGACCGCGCCGAACCGGCGGTCTCCGCGGAGCGGCCAGGCCCTTCCGGCCAGGTGCTGGTAGGCCGCGCCGAGCAGGCCGACCACGGGGATGCCGTCGGTCAGGGCCACCAGGCGGGGATCCCGGGGCGCCCCGTCCCGGACCAGCGCCAGGATCCGCGGCTCGGGAGCGTCGGCGACGAGCCTGGCGAGCCAGGGTTGCGTGAGGGGGAGCCACGCGAAGACCGAGTGGAGCGTGCGCACGGATCTCACGAGTGCGAGCATGGGCGCGGTTGCGGAGCGGTGTCGTGTGGCCAGGCTGAGACGTACTCCGGGCCAATTGACCAATGGTTAAGGAAGTGCTATTAGTATGGGCCGCGGGGTGGAGCAGTCCGGTAGCTCGTCGGGCTCATAACCCGAAGGTCGTAGGTTCAAATCCTACCCCCGCAACTCACGAGGCCCCGGTCCTGCGACGGACCGGGGCCTCTTCGTTCCAGCGAGGTCCGATCGATGAAATTCCTGCATACCCGACTCAAGGTCCGCGATCTCGAGCGGGCGGTGGCGTTCTACACCACGCACCTGGGGTGCAAGGAGAGCCGCCGTACGGTCTCGGGGCGCGGGACGCAGATCGCGTTCCTCGAATTGCCGGGCGTCGGGGCCTTCCTCGAACTCTCGTACCTCCCCTGGGACCCCGACTTCAGGCTCGACGAGGACATCATGCATCTGGCCTTCGAGGTCACGGGGATGGAGGCGACGGTGGAACGGCTGCGCGCTGCGGGCGTCAAGATCACCGAGGAGCCCGAGCGGTCGAAATCCGGCACCTGGATGGCCTTCATCGAGGACCCGGACGGCTACGAGATCGAGTTGCTAGAGCACTTCACCTAGTGTCCCGCTTCGGAAGTGGGTTGTGCATTCGGCGAGCAATCGCGAATCCAGGCAAGGAGCCGGTTCGCGCCGTGTACTTCCAGTGGAACGCGTACACAAGCTAAACGGCGACGCAGCCTGGGTTTGCGAGGGCCGGCGAAGGCACAATGGACTTCCGGAGCGGGACACTAGCGACCGGCAGGGTCACTGGCCGGAGCGAAAATCGCTCCGGCCAGCTTTGGCGGGGGGCTCAGGGGCCCGAGCGGGTCCGGAACTGGCGTTTTCGCGCCTGATTCGCCGGCGCCTTGGCCAACTCCAGCTTGAACCCGGGCTTCTTGATCTGGCCGGGCGAGCCGTTACCGGCCCCGCCCTTGCCCGCCCCCGTAGCAGGGTGGCGCAGCCTGTCGGCCAGATCGATGTGCCAGTTGAATCGGGACTTCTTCATACCGTTTCTCCTTTCGACAAGAGGTGTACGGATACCGGGTCCAAGTCGGCGGGCGGCCGGCGGAGCCGGGCCCACCGCACCGTCCGCGCCGCGACCATCAGGGCCGCCGCCGCCAGCATGGCGATGCCGTACAGGCGGAAGGATCCGGCGGCCCCCAGGGTCTTGAGCAGGAACGGCGTCATCGCCGAACCGACGAAGGCCGCGAGGCACACGGCCAGGATCCAGGCGGCGTTGACGCGCCCCATGGTCTCGCGGGGCACCGACGTGGCCATCCGGCGGCTGATGAGCACGCCGAACGCCCCGATCGCCAGCCCGCGCAGGGCCCACATCGCCATCAAGATGGGCATCGATCCGGCGAAGGGGACCAGCACGTAGCTGATGCCGATGGCCAGGACCAGTCCCACGTACACGCCCGGCAACGAGCCGACCGTGCCCGCGAGCTGGGCACCCAGCGCACCGAAGAGGCCCGTGGTGGCCATGAGGTAGCCGTTGGCCTGCGCCCCGGCGTGGAGCTCCTGCTCCAGGAACGCCACGGTGCTCGAGAACCCGGCCAGCCCCAGGAGGCTGATCGTGGCGTCGAGCGCCAGGAGTCCCCGCAGGTCAGGAGACGAGCCGATCTGGCGGAAGCCCTCCAGGAAGCCGCCTGTGATTTCCTCGGCTCCATGCTCCGGTGCCAGCACCGGCCGCACGTACCCGGGGAGCAGCAAGAGGCTTGCCACGAGGTAGGCCGCCATGTCGACCGCCAGGCCCGTCGGCGCCGGAGCGAACGTCAGCAGCAACCCCATCAGCGGCGGAGAGATCAGCCGCATTAGGAAGCCCGCCGTCCACTCCAGCGAGATGGCCTGCTCCAGATCCGCGCCTTCCAGCAAGCGCACCTGGAAGGCCGACCGCGCCGGGACGAAGAATGCCCCGACCACGCCCGTCGCCGCCGAGATCAGCAGCATCCCCGCCATGGAAAGCTGCAGGATCGCGCCGGCGAGCAGGAGGCCCATCAGGAAGACGCGCGCCAGGTTGGCGCCGATCATGACGCGTTTCTGCTCGAGGCGGTCCGCCAGATACCCGGCAAAGGGCGACACGAGCGCGAACGCCAGGATCTCGCCCGCGAAAGCGAGGCCCGTGAACGCCACGTCGTGCGTCCGATCCAGGATCAGCATCGGCAACGCCACGACCAGACCGCCATCGCCGAAACCGCACGCGAGATCGGCGAGGAAGACCTGCCGGAAGGCAGGGCTCTTTCATAGGTTGGAGTTTAAGGCGATGCGCGGCGTAACGGCCCGATCTGCGGCTTGAGAGCGGAGGATGGACAAAGGCACCGCCGTGATCGGAGACTGGAGTTGCGACACTCCCAG
>Ga0194120_10000521_pt1 | contig 72678 bp, 67 predicted proteins | sample TA2MahCa65mmetaG_FD_148642 | JGI IMG/M metagenome (GOLD analysis project Ga0194120, IMG submission 148642) | Freshwater microbial communities from Lake Tanganyika, Tanzania - TA2015019 Mahale Deep Cast 65m | ecosystem: Environmental > Aquatic > Freshwater > Lake | place: Tanzania: Lake...
CGCCATGGAAAGCCGGAACCACAGCTTCAAGGTCGAAGCTATTCATGGCGAACGCTTTAAGACTCGTTCCGATGCCAAGCATCAGGTGTTCGAATATATCGAAGTGTATTACAATCGCAAACGGCTCCATTCAAGACTGGGCTATCTCAGCCCAGAAGCGTTTGAAGCCCAAAAAGTCGCTTAGTGGAGTGTCCGTGAATTCCGGGCAAGATCAAACCATTGCACGTGATATTGCAAAGACTTATCCTGGACTATGAATTGGACACATAACCGATTAATACCTTAACCTTAGTACCCCTCGGTTTATTCTGTTCGTTCACCAATCATCATGAGTTAAATTGTGCAGGATTGTATTAATGATTAGGATTAACGCCGATTAAGCTAAACTTTCCCTTTTAGGCTGTGTCTGTAGCAGATGATTCGATCCGACCATAACCCGAAATCTCAAGCCGACTTTGAAATAAAGCAGGAAGGCCGTCAGTGTTCTGTGCATTTATCCGGCGATTGGACTTTGAGCAACGTGGCGATTCAACCCGCACTACAGCATAAACTCAATCAGGCAGCCGAAAACAGCCAAAACAGTTGGGATTTACGGCAGATTAATGTGCTCGACAACATTACCGCATTAATGCTGTGGCGGGCATGGCGGCAAACCCTGCCGACACAACTTGATATCAAACCGAAGCACTTGCGGTTGATAAATAAATGGCAAAGTCAAGCTATGCCAGCAACTGGCGATACCGGTTTTTCTTTCGATAAAACAATTAATCACTTTGAAAAAATCGCGAATGACATCTTTGCGCAGCTGATCAGCTTCATCACCATGCTCGGGCAGTTGCTGCTGGATACCGGCTATTTGCTCAGGCATCCGGGCGATATACCGTGGGCCGAGATCTCCGTCACTACTTACGAAGCCGGCGTCAGGGCGTTGGGTATTACCTCTCTGGTGGGTTTTTTAATCGGCATCGTACTCAGTTATCTGTCCGCCTTGCAACTGAAATTGTTCGGCGCGGAAATTTATATCATCGACATCTTGGGCATCAGCGTAATCAGGGAACTGGGACCCTTGCTGGCGGCCATCCTCGTCGCCGGCCGTTCCGGTTCCGCCATGACGGCGCAAATCGGCATTATGCGCGTCACCGAAGAGCTGGATGCGTTATCCGCCATGGGTATTTCACACTCCTTACGGCTGGTGTTGCCGAAAGTCGCCGCCTTGTCGTTAACCATGCCCTTATTGAGTGTTTGGACCAGCGCCATGGCATTATTCGGAGGCATGTTTTCGGCGGAAAATACGTTAGATATCAGTTATCAACAATTTTTTCTCAAGTTGCCCGATGTCGTACCGGTCATGAATTTGTACATCGGTCTGGGTAAAAGCGCGGTATTCGGATTAATGATTGCCCTGATCGCCTGCTATTTCGGTTTCCGCATCAAACCCAACACAGAAAGTTTAGGGAATGAAACGACCAACTCCGTCGTCGCGGCCATCACCGTGGTTATCATGGTGGACGCCTTATTCGCCATCCTGTTTATGGACGTTGGTATGCCATGAGCAATGCAGAAGCCGTCCGTTTGGAGCATATCTATACCAGCTTTGGCGACAAAGTGGTTCATAAAGACATTAATCTGAGTCTGGCGCAAGGCGAAATTTTAGGGCTGGTCGGCGCATCCGGCTGCGGTAAAACAGTGTTACTGCGTGAGATCATCGGGTTACAGGAACCCAGCAAAGGCGACATTGTGGTCATGGGTCAATCGCTCCGCAAGCAGTCGCCCGGTCAAGGGCGGCGTTTACGCAATCAATCCGGCGTTCTGTTCCAGAAAGGCGCTCTGTTCAGCGTATTGAATGTCTTTGAAAATATTGCTTTTCCGCTACGCGAACAAGGCATTAATGATGAAGAACTGCTTAGCCGACTGGTGTTTATGATGTTACAGAATGTCGGTTTATCCGCCCGTGATGCCTGGCTGAAACCAGCGGATTTGTCGGGCGGTATGACTAAACGCGTCGCCCTGGCCCGCACCTTAATCATGGAACCTAAATTATTATTACTTGACGAACCGACTTCGGGTCTGGATCCGATTTCCAGCCAGGATTTTGTCGATTTATTATCCGGACTGCACCGTGAACTCCATTTTACGGTAATATTGGTGACCCATGACTTAGACATTCTCCGTGATTTATGTACAAAAATCGCCGTTCTGGCCGATCAACAGCTTGTCGCCTTTGGCAATTTACCAGACGTTATGAATAACCCGCATCCGTTTGTGCAACGGTTTTTCCACAATCAGCGCGCGCAGCGTGTGTTTCAGTACCATCCGGAGCAACGGCATGGGTAGAAATAACCGCGCACTTTTATCCGGCCTGTTTGTGGTCTTATTAATCACAGCAACCACCAGTATCGTCTACTGGCTTGGCAACCTGGAACGCGAACGGGATATTTATTATGTTTCCACTCAAGCATCGGTGTCCGGGCTAAATCCCGAATCGACTGTGTTTTACCGCGGGATTGCCGTCGGCAAAGTGTTGACCATCCACTTCGATCCGAAAAATGCCGGTGACATCTTGATCAAGATAGAAGTCGACAAAGACATCGTCTTCACCAAAGGCGTGTACGCCACTCTGCAACTGAAAGGCGTCACCGGGCTGACGCAATTGGAATTGCGCGATTCCGGCAAGATTCCCGATAGAATCCAGCCAGACAGCGAAGCGATTGCCAACCGCATACCGTTAACGCCGTCACTGACCGATAAATTGCTGGATTCGGGCGATGAACTTTTAAGAAAAGCCGATCATTTAATGAATCGGCTGAGCAGTTTATTGAATGAGGAAAACGAAAAATCCATCGTCGACATTTTAGCCAACCTGAGAACCTTGAGCGGCAAATTATCAAGTCTGGAAAAAAGCGTGGATAAAGCCTTAACCGGCATTCCTGCGTTAACCTCCGATGCGCGTGCTACCCTCAAACAGATCGATTCCGTGGCGAAAGATTTGCACGAACTCAGCAAGGAAGCTAAAACGCTGAGCAATAAAGTCGGCACCGTTGCCGAAACGGGCAACCGTGCCGGAAATCAGCTGGTGCAGACCACAATTCCCAAAGTAAACCGCTTATTAACGGAATTGCAAACCACCACAGAACAAGTCAAACGCATCACCAATACATTGGAAAACAGTCCGCAATCGGTCCTGTTGGGACCGGAACAACAAACGCCCGGCCCTGGCGAGTCGGGTTACGAGGCGCCCGAATGAAACTAACCAACTTTTCCATTTTCATCCTGTGTCTGCTGTTTGTTGCCGTCAGCGCCTGCAGCATCCGGCCGAAGGCTTCTGCCTTGCACGATCTGGGCTATGCCAACAGCGATAACGGGATAACGGAAACCGTCACCCAAACCGACAACACCCCGCCGGTCACGGTTGAGTCGCCAAAATGGCTCGAAGACAGCCGCATCCGTTATCGTTTTCTGTTCTCCGCTCCTACGCAAGTACGCTCGTACGCCATGGACCGCTGGATTGCATCCCCGCCCGAGCTGTTTGAACAGCTCCTCAAAAACAGCCGCCGTCAGTGGCAAACCCCGTTAATGATCGAACTTACTGTTTTCGAACAACAATTCGACACGCCGACGAGCGCCAAAGTGGTCATGCACTTTACTGTAACCACCGTGCCGAACGAAAAAAGCGCGCGTAGCAGCAAAAAGGAATTTAAGCTGCGCCGGGCTTGCGCCACCGCCGACACCAACGGCGCAGTTAATGCTTTTGCCGATCTCACGCGGCAAGCCATCGAGCAGATTCAGACCTGGTTAATGTTACAACCCTCATAATTGCGATTCAGGCTGTCGCCCAAACGATTGCAAGACCATTAATAGCGAACAAACTACAGTTATTAATGGAATTACCATGGAAATAACCGTATAAATCTGTTGTGAACATGGTATTTCTTGAGCAAAACCAGTAAAATACGCCACCCATTTTTTGGTGATGAATAAGCATTAATGAAAATTCTCATTCTTGGCGCCGGGGTTACCGGTTCCGCTGTCGCCGCTGCCTTAGCCAGCGAAGAAAACGACATCATGGTTGTCGACCACAAATCGGCGCTGCTCGATGCCCTGAAAGAACGTTTCGACATTGCCACCGTGGCCGGAAATGCCGCCCATCCCAGCGTGTTGGAACAGGCCGGTATCGACGATACCGATATTGTAATCGCTGTTACCGACAGCGACGAAACCAATATGCTGGCCTGCCTCATCATTAATTCCTTATACAAACGCCCGAAAACCATCGCCAGGGTCAGGGCGATCGATTATTTTAAAAACCCGCATTTATTCCGAGCCGGCGGGATTCCCATCGATCACGTCATCAGCCCGGAAATGATCGTCATGCAGGCCATCCGCAACTTGATCGATTTTCCCGGTGTACTGCATATTTCCGATTTTGCCGACGGGCGGGTGCGCTTGTTTTCCGTCAAAGTAACCGAACATGGCTTCTTAACAGGCAAAAAAATCAAAACCTTAAGCGAACGTCTGGCTAATGGCAAAATCCGCGTCGTCGCTATTTTCCGTCAGGGCAAACCGCTGCTGGTTAATGGTCAAGCCATCATTGAAACCGGCGACGAAGTCTTTTTTGTCGCGCCGCGCGATGAAGTCCGCCGGGTTCTGAAAGAACTGCACCGGCTGGAAGCGCCGATCAAGCGAATCATCATTGCGGGCGGCGGCCACATCGGCAAGCGACTGGGCTTGGCGCTGGAAAACGATCATCAGGTTAAAATTATTGAAAGAGATCCGGCCCGCGCGCATAAAATCTCCAATGAACTGCACAAAACCGTCGTCTTGCATGGCGATTGCGCGGATGAAACCCTGCTGTTGGATGAATCGGTCGATAGCGCCGACTTGTTCTGCGCCATTACCAATAACGACGGGGTTAATATTATTTCCGCAGCGCTGGCGAAAAGTCTTGGCGCACGTAAAACCATCTGTTTGTTAAACCATATCAGCTATAGCAAACTACTGCCCGGCACGGGTATCGATGTCGCGGTACTGCCCAACCAGGAAACGCTCGGCAGTATCCTCAAGTATCTCAGAAAAGGCGATGTCGCCCAGGTCAGCTCGCTGTGCGGCGGCTCCGCCGAAGCCATCGAAGCGATTGCCCATGCCGGCGATCCGCAACATTCAGTCGTCGGTAAACGGGTGGACGCCATTCATTTTCCGTCCGGCATCGTGTTAGGAGCATTAATCCGCAATAACGAAGTCATCGAAATACACCATGATACGATCTTTGAAGAGAACGACCATGTGGTCATGTTTGCGATGGAAAAGAAACTGGTGACCTCCATTGAGAAAAACTTTCAGACGCTGGCAAAATGATCGTTAATCATCTGATTAATCAAGGGTTACCTTATGAATTTAAGCACGACATCCGGCCAACATATGTGCCGTATCGGCGCATTTATTCATGCCACCTGCCCTGTCTTAGATCGTAATCCATGAGTGCGTTCCTGACCATTGTTCACATCTTTGGCCTGATTACGATGGGCTGTAGCGGCTTGATGGCAACCAGTTTTCTGACATCATTAATCGCGCATGACGGCGCAACCGAAGCTTTTCTTAACGGCACGGCGCTGACATTTTTAATCGGCGCATTGTTGTTTTTCCCGACCTTACGCGCGCGGAAAAAAGTCACCCGGCAAACCGGTTTTTTGCTCGTTGCGATTGCTTGGTCGGTCACACCCGTAGTTTGCACAATTCCGCTTCAGTTATATTTTCCTTCCCTCAGTTTTGTGGATGCTTATTTTGAATGCGTTTCCGGACTGACTACGACCGGCGCGACGATATTCAGCGGAATCGACACCTTTCCCATGTCTATCAACCTCTGGCGGCATGAATTAAATTGGTTGGGGGGAATGGGTATCATTATTTTAGCCGTCGCCGTTCTGCCCGTTTTGGGTATCGGTGGCATGCAACTCTACATGGCTGAAGCGCCAGGCACCGTCAAAGAATCCGATTTGCCGCCACGTATCGCGCAGACAGCCAAGGCGCTGTGGTTGGTGTATGCCGCTATCACCTTGACCTGCATCCTGTCCCTTAAACTGGCAGGCATGGACTGGTTTGATGCCGTCTGCCATGCCTTCTCCGCCATGTGCCTTGGCGGCTTCTCTACCCATGATGCCAGCATTAGTTATTTTAATTCAGTGCCTATAGAAGTAGTTCTCACATTGTTTCAGCTTATTGCGGCCATTAACTTTGCCAGCCATTATGTGGCCATCAAGAAAATCACGATACGCCCATACCTAGAAGATATGGAATTCAGGGGGATATTGGCATTATTAGGTTGCAGTTGCCTGGCTACTGCTTATGTACTAACCAGTGCCGGCACGTACCCTGATTACCTGACCTCCCTGCGCCACGCATCATTCAACCTCATCACCTTCGCAACAACCTGTGGTTATATGTCGCAAGACTACGGCCAATGGCCCATCTTTGTGCCGATGTGGATGTTGTTCTTAAGCTGTTTGACCGCCTCTTCCGGATCGACCGGGGGCGGCATCCGCATGATTCGCACCATCATCCTGCTTAAACAAACCCGGCTGGAATTGTTCAAGTTTATCCACCCAAGCGCCCTCAAACCCCTGCGCATCGGTGACCAGATTATCAACAACAACATCGTCACCTCCGTCACTGGGTTCATTTTTCTTTATTTCATGTGCGCAGTGACACTGGTATTCGCATTAATCTTCACCGGACTTGATTTTGTTACCGCTGTTTCCGCCGCCCTTGCCAGCTTTAACAATGCGGGTCCGGGCTTGAACCAAGTCGGCCCCGCCAGCAACTACGCCAGCTTGAGCGATGTGCAAACCACGATTTGCGCCTTTGCGATGATCCTGGGACGGGTGCAAATATTTTCAATAATTATCTTGTTTGTACCGGAGTTTTGGCGGAAGTAAAGCATTATCAATAATGCATATCAAACTGCATGCCCATCAATCTGCGGCCAGGCGGTCAACACAGCTTTAACGACAGTCGCCAACGGAATCGCCAGAAATACGCCCCAAAATCCCCATAGCCCGCCGAAAAACAGAATAGCGATGATGATGGCAATAGCGTGTAGATTAACAGCCTCCGAGAACAAAACCGGCACCAGTACCACGCCGTCCAGAGCCTGTATCACCGAATAAGCAATACAAACGTACATGAAATGATCGTCACTTAAACCCCACTGAAAGTAGGCCACCAGTAGCACCGGAAACGTCACCAACGTTGCGCCGATATACGGAATAATGACCGACAACCCCATTAATACCGACAGCAACATGGCGTAGTTAAGCCCCATCGTCTGATAAGTAATGTAACTGATTACCCACAGGATAAAGACTTCGGCAAACTTGCCGCGCACGTAATTGGCAATCTGGATTTCAATTTCTTCCCATACCCTAACGCTCAAATGTCGGTCGTTGGGCAAATACTGGACTACCCAGTTCACCAAGACGTTTTTATCTTTCAGGAAGAAAAACACCATCATCGGCACTAAAAACAAGTACACCAGCGCGCTGACTACACCGACCACAGACGCGGCGGAAAGGCTTAGTACGTTCTGTCCGTACACCAATAATTCTTTTTGGACGGTGAACATGAATTCCTGAATTTTGCTTTCGCTGATAATTTGCGGGTACATTTCCGGCAGTTTCATAATCTGCGTTTGCACGTGGCTGATGAAAGCGGGAATATGCTGCACCAATTCGACCGCTTGTTGTGTAATGATCGGCATCAAATAAAACAACAGGTAAATAAAAGCCGCCATAAATAACGAGAAGACGGCGCAAACGGCTAACAAGCGGGGCGAGCCGCGTTTTTCGACCTCTTCAACAATACCTTCCAAAAAATAAGCGAGCACCACCGCCACATAGACAGGCTTTAATAAATCGGACAGAAAATAGATTAATAAGAAACTGACTAGCAGAATGACGGCCAGCGAATAGGCTTGCGAGTTAGGTAAAAAACGGCTGATTCTGTCCCTTAAAAACCGTTTATTAACAAAATAGGGATCGCTTGTACTCATTAATGAAGTAACTGATATTTTATTAATAATATTCTACATCCAATCACTTCAACCGGTTAAAAAACCGAAAGTTTTAATAATTGCTCTTTTTATAAAAAGTTAGCATTAATAAATCGTTTCCGCCTGGAAAATACTTTATATTTTTAGTTAACAGTGTTACATTAACATCGTTAACTTATTTGAAAAGCCATGCCGCCCAAGCTAAAATCACCCGAAGACCGCGAACAACTGCGCAGCCAGATTCTGGATGCGGCGCGCACATTATTTGTGGAACGCGGCATAGAAGCCGTCACGATGCGGCAAATCGCTAAGCAAATCAATTACTCAGCCACGACCTTATACCATTACTTTGCCGATAAAGACGCTTTGCTGCAAGCGGTTTGCGATGAAGACTTTCTGGCGCTTGCCAGCGGTTTGCGTGAAATCATGCAATTGCCGGATCCGAAAGCCCGGATTGATGCATTAATGATGGGTTACGCCCGCTTTGCCCTGCATCATCCCAACCATTACCGGCTGATGTTCATGACGCCGCGCGCGCCCTGCAATCAGGATATCACCCAAATCCAGCAAGGCAATACCGAACAAGATGCCTATGTCCAGTTGAAAACAGTCGTGCAGAACGCATTCGACGCCGGCTTGTTTAAGCCGGAACTGGACGACTTCGAATTAATCGCGCAAACGCTGTGGGCCGGGATTCACGGCGTCTGCTCGCTGGAGATTGCGCTGGGACATGAACCCTGGATTAATTGGAAAAACCTGGAAACACGCATCGAGCACATGCAATCCGCCATTTTACAAGGCGTACTCCGCAATCCCGATGCGCATTAATAACTTACATGCATTGGCAAAACAATACCTCATTTGGGGTTTAGCCACGGCCGTGATCTTTACCGGCTGCGACCGGCAGCAACCGTCGCCGCCCCCGCCCCGCCCTGCGTTGGTTATGGTGGTAACCTCAACATCGGACATTAATAACAGAGTTTTAGTGGGCGAAGTGCGCCCTCGCTATGAATCCGTGCAAAGCTTTCGTATTAACGGAAAAATTATCGAACGCAAAGTGGAAACCGGTTCGCTGGTCAAGAAAGGACAGCTTTTAGCCCGATTGGATCCGGCAGATACGCAGCTCAGCGCGGCGGCGGCGCTGGCGGAAGTAAAATCCACAGAAGCCAGCCAGACACTGGCGTTTGCGGAAGCAACGCGCTACCGGAATCTAGCCAAGAAAAATTTCGTCTCGCGCACGGCGTTGGACACCAAAGAAGCCGAACTGGCGAACGCCAACGCCCGCTTAAAAGAAGCCAGGGCGCGGGCGGATGTCGCTATCAATCAGGCGCATTATACTGATCTGAACGCAGACCGCGACGGCGTAATTACCGCAATCCGCGCCGAACCGGGGCAAGTGGTTGAAGCAGGAGAATCTATCGCTCAAATTGCCGATACCGGCCATATCGACATCCTGGTTGCCGTGCCGGAATCGCAGATTTCCTCTGTCCGCGTTAATGATAAGGTGGCGATTAAACTTTGGGCTGAAAACCACGTTATTTACCCCGGCGTCATCCGTGAAATTTCGCCCGCGGCCGACGCGAGTACGCGCACCTTTAATACGCGCATCACCGTTACCCAAGCGGATACCGGTTTAAAACTGGGCATGACAGCCAAAGTTAAATTAACGGCAACAGACGAGTCTGAAAACGTCGGCATTCTTATACCGAATTCCGCATTAACCGAAATCAACGGCACAAAAACCGTCTGGATTATCGACCAGCAGAACAAAGCGGAGCCTCGCACCGTCAGCGCGGGTTCTTTTACCGAGAACGGCGTACTTATCACCGACGGCCTAACCAGTGGCGAAAAAATCGCCATTGCCGGAGTGCATACGTTAATTAAAGATCAACCGGTAACGCCGGTACCGGCCGAAACGCCATGAGCGAGCCAATCGGCGATAACCGTTTTAATTTATCGGTTTGGGCGCTACAACATCAGGCTTTTGTGTTGTATCTGATGCTGGTATTAATGATTGCGGGTGCGATGGCCTATACCCGGTTAGGTCAATCGGAAGATCCGCCCTTTACATTCAAAGTCATGCTGGTCAGAGCCACCTGGCCGGGCGCGGGCGCGCAGGAAATTGAACAGCAAGTTACCGACAAATTGGAAAAAAAACTTCAGGAAGTGCCGCATTTGGATACGCTCCGAAGTTTTTCGCGCCCCGGCGAATCGATGATTTTCTTGACGGTGAAAGACGATACCTTTTCCGAAGAAGTCCCCGACATCTGGTATGAAGTCCGTAAAAAAATCAGCGACATCCGTCATACCCTGCCGCAAGACCTGGAAAGTTTAACATTCAACGACGAATTCAGCGACGTCTACGGCAGCATGTACGCCTTAACGGGTGACGGCTTTGATAACGCCGCACTCAAAAAACAGGCCGAAATAATCCGCGACGAGTTATTGCAAGTAAAGGATGTCGAAAAAGTCATCTTTTTTGGCGAGCAGCCGCAGCGCCTGTTTGTTGAATTATCCAACACCAAACTGGTCGCCATTGGTCTGAGCGTTAATGAATTAATCGAAACCATTCAGGCGCAAAACGTCATGACTCGCAGCGGCGCTTTCGATACCGGCGACGAACGCATCCGCATTGCCATTTCCGGACGGCTGCAAAGCGTTGAGGAACTGAGCGAATTAAGGCTGCGCGCCAACAACCGGGATTTCCGGCTGGGCGATATTGCGCGTGTATACCGTGGTTACGACGACCCGCCCAGCGAGCGCGTCCGCGTTAACGGCCAGTCCGCCTTGTTGCTTGGCGTCAGTATGAAAACAGGCGGCGATGTGATTGCGCTTGGCCGCGACCTGGATGCCGCCGTCAGCCGTATTCAACAGCGTTTGCTGGTCGGCCTGAAACTAACACCTGTTACACTGCAAGCCAAGATCGTCGCCAACTCCATTAACGACTTTGTACAATCATTAATAGAGGCATTAATCATTGTACTAGCCGTGAGTTTGTTGTCGCTGGGATTACGCAGCGGTATTGTGGTCGCTATTTCGATTCCGCTGGTGTTGGCAGGCACATTCTTGTGTATGCAGTTGAATGACATCGGCTTGCATAAGATTTCCCTGGGAACACTCATTCTGGCCTTGGGCTTGCTGGTTGACGACGCCATTATTGCCGTGGAAATGATGTCATCGAAAATGGAACAAGGCTGGGATCGGTTAAAATCGGCGTCCTTCGCCTTCACCACCACCGCCATGCCCATGCTGACCGGCACACTGGTCACCGTTGCCGGATTTTTGCCGATTGCGACGGCGGCCTCTTCCGCCGGCGAGTACACACGTTCTATTTTTCAAGTGTCGGCCATTTCATTAATGATTTCCTGGTTTGCCGCGGTTATTTTTGCACCTTACCTGGGTTTTCATTTGCTGCCTGATTACAGCCACGTCCGCGAACCTGCACCATTAATACGCTGGTTGAACAACAAACTGGGCAGAAATGGCGTAGACAACAGCAACCACCATCACGATATTTACAACACGCCGTTCTATATTTACCTGCGCCAATTAATCACCTGGTGCGTCCGTTACCGGTTTACCGTGATTGCTATTACTATTGCCTTGTTTTTGCTGGCGATTTTCGGCTTCGGCAAAGTGCAGCAGCAGTTCTTTCCGGATTCGACCCGGCTTGAATTAATGGTGGATTTACGGCTGACCGAAGGCGCATCGTTCGCCGCCACCGATAAACAAGTGGACAAGCTGGAACACTGGCTGCACGACTGGAACATTAAGCACGAAGGCATCGACAATTTTGTCGCTTACATCGGCACGGGCGCACCGCGGTTTTATCTACCATTGGATGTCCAGCTGGCGCATCGGGGCTTCGCCCAGTTTGTGGTGTTGAGTAAAACCCTGGCATCGCGCGAGGCGTTGCGTACCGATTTGCTGAAATTGTTCGAAACCGATTTCCCGGAACTGCGCGCGTCGGTGTTACGGCTGGAAAACGGGCCGCCGGTCGGCTTTCCCGTGCAATTCCGGGTATCCGGCCATAACATTCATCAAATCAGGGAGTACGCCGCGCAAATCGCCGCCATAATGCGCGCCCATCCCAATCTGGTGAATGTACAGTTCGACTGGGCGGAACCCAGCAAAGTGATTAAAATCATCATCGATCAAGCCAAAGCCAGATTATTAGGCGTCAGTTCTGCCGAAATCGCCAACATCATCGACGGTGCTACTCAAGAGTTGTCCATTACCGAATTCAAGGAAGGCATCGAACGCATCTCGCTGGTCGGGCGCGCGCCGGCCAATGAGAGAACCCACTTATCGTTGCTGTCCGGTTTAATGGTTAATAACAAAGATGGTGTTAATATTCCGCTGGCGCAACTAGCCACCATTTCTTCCGAATTCGAAGAAGGTGTCATCTGGCGGCGCAACCGAATTCCGTCGATTATCGTGCGTGCGCATTTGCAAGGCGATATCCAGGCGCCGGTTATTTCTCAGCAGATCGAAAGCCGATTAACCGATATGAAAGCAGCTTTGCCGCTCGGCGTCCGCATAGAAATCGGCGGTGCAATGGAAGAATCGGCCAAAGGGTCTTCATCTATTATTGCTGGCGTTCCTTTGTTTTTGTTTACCGTGTTGACTTTATTAATGCTGCAATTGCAAAGCTTTTCGCGGGTATTACTCGTTGTTTTAACCGCGCCGCTCGGCTTGATCGGCATCACGTTGGCCTTACTGTGTTTCGACAAACCGTTCGGCTTTGTCGCCATGCTCGGCGCGATTGCCTTATCCGGCATGATCATGCGCAATTCGGTTATTTTGGTCGACCAGATCGACCAGGATTTATCGGCAGGATTACCGCCTTGGCAGGCGATTATCGAATCCACCATTCGCCGCTTTCGGCCCATCGTATTAACTGCCGCCGCCGCAATTTTGGCGATGATTCCCTTAACCCGCAGCGTTTTTTTCAGCCCTATGGCGGTCACCATCATGGGTGGGCTGGCAGTAGCAACACTGTTAACGGTATTGTTCTTGCCGGCATTATACGCGGCATGGTTTAAGATAACCGTTCCAGAAAATAACTGAGGAGCACACGGCTTAACGAATTTTTATTAATGATTTGCTGCCGCCTTCCGGGCTAAATAGCTAATCGAGGCGTAATCAAGTAAACTATTAACGATACAACTCAAACTACCGTCATGACTGTCAGCAGTAACGTAAATCCAAACGAAATTCATAAGTTCGGTTCCATGGCCGAACGCTGGTGGGATCCCCAGGGTGAATTTAAAACTTTGCACGATATTAATCCTCTGCGTTCGGAATTCATCCGACGCTTTACCGATCTTGTCGGCAAACGGATCGTCGATGTCGGCTGTGGCGGCGGCATTCTGACCGAAGAGCTGTCGAAACAAGGCGCTGACACGCTTGGTATCGACTTGAGCGATGAATTAATCGATATTGCCGAACTGCACGGGCTTGAATCCGGAATCGACGCCAAATATCAAAAAATCAGCGCAGAAACTTTGGCGGAACAACAACCGGAAAGCTTCGATCATGTCACTTGCATGGAAATGCTGGAGCATGTGCCTGATCCGGGCGGCATCATTAATGCCTGCGCTGCTTTGGTAAAACCCGGCGGCATGGTGTTTTTTTCCACCCTTAACCGTAAGCCGAAAGCCTACCTTCTGGCTATCCTGGGCGCCGAGCATATCCTGAAGATGCTGCCCAAAGGCACACACGATTATAAAACTTTTATCAAGCCATCCGAACTCAGCCAGACGGCGCGCAATGCTGGTCTCAGCCTGCAAGGCATGGTCGGTATCGAATACAACCCTTTCACCCAAACCTTTAGCTTGGGAAAGGATATCGACGTCAACTACATTGCAGCGTTTCAACGTGAAGATTAATGACAGCGCGTTGCCGCTGGCTAATCAGACTTTATTAATCACTGGCGCAGGCGGCGGCATAGGCAATACAGCGGCGTTGACGTTAGCTAAACAAGGGGCCCAGATCATCCTGCTGGATAAAAACATACCTAAACTGGAAGTTATTTACGACCGGATTAAAGCCACCAATGCGCCTGAACCGGTGCTGTATCCTTTTGATTTGGCGGGCGCTACCGAAGATCAGTATCAGGAATTGGCTGACCGGATTGAAGAAAAATACGGATCGTTACAAGGCGTTGTACATGCCGCGGTAGAATTCAGCAGTTTTACCCCAATCAGTTTGCATGCAACCAAAGACTGGGGGCATACCTTGAATGTCAATGTAAATTCGCCGTTTTTGCTAAGCCGGGTATTAATACCGGTGCTGCAAAAAAGCGAATCCGCATCCATTGTTTTTATCTCCGACTCTTATGCCCGCACTGCCGCGGCATACACCGGCGCTTACGGTGTTTCTAAAATGGCTTTGGAAGGCTTGGCTCATATCCTTGCCGAAGAATTGGAATCCTTTCAAAAAATCAGGGTCAACGTATTAATTCCGGGGCCAGTCGATTCGCCATTGCGGAAAAGAGCTTTTCCAGCGGAAGATAAATCGAAGCTGCCGACACTAGAAAGTCTGGAGCCGGTATTTAACTACTTGTTCGGCGCAGACAGCATCGGCGTAACCGGCCAGACCGTTGACGCCCGAACTTTTCATTTATGATTAACTGACTATGGTTGAACGAGAAGACGTCATTTTAACCCGCGATGTAAACGTCATCACCGTGCCCGACGGCAACAGCACTACTCTGGAAAAAGGCCAGATCGTGACTATCCATCAGGCCTTGGGCAGTAGTTATACGGTAGTGACCCAATACGGCAGCATGGTGCGAATCGCCAATAAGGATGCCGACGCCTTGGGTAAAGAATCTCACCAGCTTTATACACTGGTAACCGATACCAGCGCCGAAGCCGTGGAACAGAACTGCTGGGAAGTGATGAAAACCGTATACGACCCGGAAATACCCGTTAATATCGTCGATCTCGGTCTGGTTTATGAGTGCAAAGTCGTACCTTCGGCACAAACAGAAGATTCACATGACGTACATGTCAAAATGACATTAACCGCCCCCGGATGCGGCATGGGTCCTGTTATTCAAGAAGATGTGGAACGATGTATCCGCGCTCTGCCGGGAGTAGGCAATGTTACGGTTGAAGTGGCGTTGGATCCGCCCTGGTCCAGGGACATGATGTCTGAAGTCGCCCAGTTACAACTTGGGCTTTATTAAAAGCTTAGGTAAATTCCAGCCCTGATAATAAAGATTAACAGGGCTGAAGGTAAAATCAAACGAGAAGCGAAATGATTAGATAAGCCCTTTCATTTCTTCCAGCTTTTTGATAGCTGCATTTAAGTGCTCTTCAATACCTTTCATTTCGTTTTTCTTCGCCATGCCTCTGGCTTTTTTGATGTGTTCGTTAGCGCGTGAACGTTCACGGTCAACCACGTCGTTTGCGTTAACGTCTTTGCCGTAATCCATTGCTTGTTTGCAAAGTTTGTAAACTTCGTCACCTGATTTGCCTTCATACGCAGCCAGTTTGGCTTTTTTCAGTTCGCCAATCATCATATCGATAGCATCGGCCGGCGCGTAAGAAATACGGCCTTCACTGGCTTCCGCCATGGCTGCTGTCGAAAAAGCGCCCATAGATAATGCAACAAGGGAAGAAAGTACAATTGTTTTTAACATTTTCATAAATAGAAATTTCCTCAAGTGTGTTGTGTAGCAATTGGTGGTTAATTTTCATTACCGCGCGCGATTTTATCATGTTTTACCTGAATTTAATAAAAACTTGATAAAAAATCTCCTTTTCAATGACAAAAATCACACTATCCGAAAATAAGCAGTAAGCTATTATAAAGACTGTAATACTCAGACTTATTTCTTAAAATTTCAAAATTCTGATATTATTCGCCCAGCAAATGGGCTAGGCTGCTTTGTCTAATCACAACAATTATTAATAAGAATGCCAGATGGCGGAAAAGCGAAATACTTTATTCAAAAAGATAGACCAGCAGACCGTACCGGTACTGGCTTGTCTGCTCTTTTTTCCTGCTTTTTTGACATTAATCCCCTTTTTTAGTTTAGATAGCGCCTGGAGTCACGGATTTACCCATCCTCTGGAAGGATGGGATCATATCGTCACCATGATTGCGGTCGGAATCTGGGCGGCGCAACTGCGTGGCCATGCCATCTGGCTGTTGCCGCTGGCCTTCGTCGGCGTCATGAGCCTGGGCGGCATTGCCGGGGCGGCGGGCATTCTGTTGCCTGCGGTAGAAGGCATGATTTTGCTGTCCTGCGCCGTATTCATCCTGTTAATCATCCGCCGGATACGATTCAGCAACCGGATTAATCTTACCATCGTGGCATTCTTCGCCTTTTTCCATGGTTTTGCCCACGGCCAGGAAATTTCCGCCTCCGCCAGCCTGATTTCGTATTCGATAGGCTTTATGTTGGCGACTTTACTGTTGCATGGCGCAGGCATCCTTGTCGCCAAACTGGTTTTGTTCTGCGTAACCTGTTTTCTTGCCATCCTGTTGCCCAGCCTGGCGCAAGCCGCCAAAGCGCAAACTATAAGCAACGGGAACAGCAGCTTTGACCCAGTGATAAGTCAGGTAGATTTTGACGGAAACTCGCCCTGGCGACAGACGGCAAATCAGAATGATTTAGGCTCGGAACATATTGCCATTAATGACTTTAATACAACATTTCTTAACGTATGTTCGCTTATTCCCGATAAGCCCGATCCGATTAGGCATAAATTTAAGCAGCGAACGCCGTCGTCCGGATCGGCTAACATCAGTAAAATAAAGCGATTGGATAACCCAAGCGGCAAGCTTGCGCCTATTAATCAATCAACAATTGCTGCGCTTGCCGTTATGCCGCCGCTTGCCTTAATATGGCAAGCTACTCGGCTTAATATTGCCGCCGTGTTTAAGCATTATTTTCCCGACATTAACTACACGCCCGGCCAAATTCTGCTTAGCAACGGCACAGGCTTAACATCGCCGCCGCTTGTATTAAATGCCCGCATCCCCGCTCGCACCGCCCGGTTTTATCACACACTCCTTGCTTTATCCGTTGAAGATATTCCTCTTCAAACAAGCTTTACCCATTTTCCCGATAACTCATTTCCATTGATAAGCACGATTAATCCAATCGGCTTAACTTCCGCCCCTCGTTTTAACTGCATTGTTGGCTTAACCAGCAAAGCAACCTCTTATTTTCGCTCCCGACACCCCCACAGCTTAGCATTTAAAGGCCGTGGCCGTGCAGACAGCGAAATTTTGCAATCCTGCTATACAACCTTAGAGAAAAACCATGTTTAACAAAAAATATAATTCAACAACCTTGCGTTACACCGGACTATTCAAGCCCAACATACTGGCGCTGAGTATTGCTATTTTTATCGGCAGCGCCGCTCACGCCCAGGATAAAGCCAGCACGGCCGTTGAACTGCCTGAGCAAAGCGCAGATGATATTAACACTACCATTAATAACAAAGATAAGGTGCAACTGGAAGAAATCACGATTACCGAACGTGCCGATTCCCAAGTCGGCATCGCCGACAGCGCCTCGCAAGGCAATGTCGGACAGGCGCAGATCAAATACCGGCCTTTAACGCGACCGGCGGAAGTGCTGGAAACCGTCCCTGGGCTGATTGCCACACAACACAGCGGCGAAGGCAAGGCCAACCAATATTTCCTGCGTGGCTTCAACCTCGACCACGGCACCGATTTTCTGACCCAAATTGACGGTGTCCCCGTCAATCAGTTGTCGCATTCTCACGGACAAGGCTGGACGGACACCAACTTCCTTATTCCAGAACTGGTGCAAACCCTGGATTACAAAAAAGGCAACCACTACGCCGAAAACGGCGATTTTTCCAGCACCGGTTCGGCCAACATTAAATATTTCAATGCCTTACCGGAGCATATCGTTAAATACACCGGCGGCAGTTTTGATTACCATCGCGGATTGGTCGCCGGATCGCAAGAACTGGGCGGCTTAAACCTACTGTACGCGGGCGAAACCGTCCACAACAATGGCCCGTGGGACTATGGTAATCAATATTGGAAATTCAACGGTGTACTAAAACTCAGCGAAGAAAAAGGCGACCACGGCTGGAGTATCACCGGTATGGCAATGAAATCGGACTGGAATTCCACCGACCAAATTGCCCGCCGTTCCGTCTTTAATGGCACAACAGGCCGTTTTGGCGCCATTGACCCCACCGATGGCGGTGACAGCCAGCGTTACAGTCTGACTGGCGAATGGCATCAACAGGATGCCGACGGTGAAACTAAGTTAATGGCTTACGGCGTTTATTCGAAGTTAAATTTATTTTCCAACTTTACTTACTTCCTCGACAATAATGAATTCACCAATCCTGCAGGCTGTGCCGGGTTGGCCGGTTTAAGGCGGGGCAGTAAAATTGATCCCAGTTTGCTCAACACCTGCGGCGACCAGTTTGGCCAACCGGACGACCGCTGGACAACCGGCTTTAAAGGAAGTCATACCTTTTTCCATAAGATTGGCGAAGCCGAGTCAGAAACCACCATCGGCCTGCAAATCCGCAATGACAACATTCAAAATGCATTAACCAAAACCCACGGCCAGCGTCAGTATGGCATTACTCGTGAAGATACTATCTGGGTCAGCAGTGCCAGCCTGTACGGTGAAAACAAAACCCGTTGGACGGACTGGTTCCGCAGCACGTTGGGCGTACGGTTTGACGGCTTCCGCTTTGATGTCAGCAAAAGCAACCAGCGCCTGAACGCCAACGAAACTTATGACGGCCTGGTCAGCCCCAAACTCAGCCTGGCGTTTGGCCCTTGGGCGAATACTGAGTTTTACCTCAACGGCGGCATGGGTTATCACAGCAACGATGCACGTGGTATTAATACTCTGGTAAATCCGGAAGACGGCACCCGCATTGACGGCGACGGCAACCGCATAACCCCGGCCGATCCGCTGGTACGCTCGTACAGCGCGGAAATCGGTGCCCGCACCACCTGGGTGAAAGGCTTGCAAAGCACCCTGGCAATCTGGTGGCTTGATATCGATTCGGAGTTATTGTTTGTCGGCGATGTCGGCTCAACTGCCGCCAGCCGACCCAGCCGCCGTTACGGCCTTGAGTTCAATAACTATTATTCTCCTACCGATTGGCTAACCTTTGATGCGGACCTCAGCTTTTCCGAAGCCCGTTTCAGAAACAGCATCCCTGGCGAAGGCAACCGCATCCCCAATTCGGTCGAAACCGTCATCGCCGCAGGCGCAACTTTCCATGATTTGTACGGATTTTTCGGTGGTCCGCGGCTGCGTTACTTTGGCCCGCGTACTTTGGACGATACCGGCAACAAGCGGTCTGACAGCACTCTATTGTTATCGGCAACCTTGGGCTACGAAGTTAACAAGAACCTCAGTTTTACCGCTGAAGTCTATAACATCCTAAATCGCAACGATGACGGTATCACTTATTTTTACGGTTCTCGCCTGCCCGGCGAACGTGCAGCCGGTGTGGATGACTTCCACTTCCATCCGGTGGAGCCGGTCAGTTTCCGTTTAGGTTTCACGGCAAAGTTTTAACGGACTCATCACCCCTCATACGGGCATCCAGCTATTGGCTGCCCGTTTTTTTTGACTTTCTTTTCGGCCTTTGCAAACGTAAACTAACCATTATTAATTATTTAGGCTTGCCGTAATTTTATGTTTTCCTGGGTTAATCAGATTGTTATCAGTTTTAATCTTTGCCGTAAGTCATTAATTAAATATAGTTATTTAAATAAAGTTTTACTGTGTCTGATAGCTTTGGCAACGTACGGCTGTGTTTCCAATTCAGCCAATTTAAATAATAATCAGCCTGCCATACCCTCTTCGGCTTCGTCTTTTGGGTTGCATGATGTCACAACTTTTGACGTGTCTGTTACTAACGACACCATCCACTTATTAATCGGCGGCAAAATTTCTGCAAATGATAAAAAGATCAGTATCCGTTACCTGCAATCACAAGACGGTGGCAACACCTGGAGCAAGCCTGTAACCGTCGCCAACCCAGCTGCCATCATTAATAACCGTGGCAATGACATTCAAATTGCTAACCACGGCGATTACCTACTGGCCTTATGGCAAAACAAAGGCGAACTGCCCGGCATGGGTCCATTGGTCAGCGCTTATTCAACAGATAACGGCAACACCTGGATTAAAGGAAAAAATCCAGCCATTAATGACGCTGGCGACCAAAGCCATGCCGACATCATCGCCGACAAAAGCGGTGTTTTCTATGCCGTCTGGCTGGAAGACCCGGAAGAAAACGGCTACCAAAGCTTGCGTTATTCTCATTCCCGCGATCACGGTAAAACCTGGGGTAAAGCACAAACCATTGAAGATTCCACCTGCTCCTGCTGCTGGAATACCCTGACTTTATCACCCAATAATGCCATTAATGTTTATTACCGCGACATGAAACCCCGCGACATGGCGTTAATGCGGTTCACCGATAATGGCGTAAATTGGCGGCGAATCAGCACGGTAGGCGCTTTCGGCTGGCAATTCGACGGCTGCCCGCACGTAGGCGGCGCGTTAAGCTATGCCGATGCAGAGCCGAATCGCCTGTACAGTTTGTCCTGGACCGGCATTGAAGGCAAATCCGGCTTGTACGTTCTGGCCTCGAACGACAACGGCCTGCATTGGTCTGCGCCTGTCATATTAGGAAAACAAGCCCTGCATGGCGATCTAGCCGTCATTAAGGGCAAAGCTGTCGCCGTTTGGGATGAAATGACCAACAGCGGTTCAGACATTTTCTATGCACCTTCTGACGATGGCGGCAAATCCTGGTCTGCCGCAACAAAACTGAGTACGGCAAATGGCTCGGCAACGCATCCGCGACTTGCCGCCACTTCAAAAGGACTGTTAGCGTTGTGGACCGAAAAATCCGGTCACCAGCTCAACCGTCTGTATTGGCGCACCATTCAGCTGTAACGCTAAAATCATCGTAAATAATTAAATGTTGTTGTGAAATACCGCTCTTTGAACTCAATCTACGCTAAGTTTTACCGACCCTGCCATGCTATCAGTTATAATGGGCGAATTATGATTCTCATTCGTTTTCAGGTACCCATTAATGACGCCGCCTAAATTGATTTATCTAACCAAGTCACTGGTATTATTAATACTATTTTTAAGTCTGGCATTGCCGTTGCCGGTCTTTGCCCATGCCATTATGGTGAAAGCGCAACCAGCCGTGGACAGTACCGTTGCCGAGTCACCTAAGCAAGTCGATGTCTGGTTTAATGACAAAGTCGGCAGTGAATATAAAGCCTTGGCTGTCGTCAACAGCAAAGGCGAACGTATGGACAATAAAGATGTCGCACAGGAAACTTTCGACCCGTCGCACCTTTACACGACCGTCAAGGATTTGCCGCCCGATACCTACACGGTAAAATACCGCGTGGTTTCCATCGATACCCATATTGTGACGGGTAAATTTAAGTTCACTATCAAGAAACCTTAGCAACACAAATAACGCAAGCTATTGAAAATATTACTTTTTGGCTATTAACCAGCCATTAATAGAGCAGACTGACTTATGAAATCACCCAATATTCCATTAATCGCCCTGTTAATGGCCGTACTGTCATTAACCGCTTGCCAAAGCCCCGGCTACAATGACAATCCTTCACAGCAAATGACCAAAGCCACCGTCGGCTGTCTAGTCGCCACCGACTTCTACGCCGTCTATTTCAGCGCCTACATTAAACCGGCTGATGACGGTAACACCAAATTATCGGCTAAGGAAAGAAAAAACCTGTTCCGCTCTTTCTGCAAAGACATTCCCAAAACCGGCACGGCGTTTTTCACAGCGGACGTAGTCGGCGACGAATTACGGCAAACGCCTATCGGTATCCGCATCGTAGAACAGGAACACACGGGCGGTGATGAAAACAAAGCGGAAAACTTTAAAGACACCCGCACAATTACCGAAATCCCCGCCAAACTGTATCCGAAAGGCGTGGTGGAAGCCCAGGCGCAACTGGATAAGGAAGGCTTTTACGCCATTTACCTGCTGGTGGGCGGCGAAGAGGCGCTCTCTGACGATGAAAAATTGCGGATACCACTACACGTCGGCGTTGATCCCGATTCCAAGGCGATATTCAAAAAGCTTCTCATCGGTATCGGCGGTGCTTTGGGCTTGGCGTTAATCGCTTTTGTCGCCTACCGTAGTTTTAATCGCCGCCGGAACGAAGTTTAAAATCTTGTTCTTTACAACCCCTATTAATAACCGAACACACATGACGCGTAAACTCATCGGTATTCTGTTTTTATTGGCTCAATGGCAACTGGCGATGGCGCATCCACCCGGTTTGAGTTCAGCCGATTTGATCGTCAAACCCGATCTTATCGACGTTAACATCACCTTTGCCACTCAGGATATCGAAGCTTTTGTGCCCATGGATAAAGACCAGGATGCGGAAGTCAGCGACGCCGAAATGGATGCAGCCGTTCAGCAGATTGTGCATTTCGTCGTCGCTGAATTAGTCGTGCTGGGCGACGGTAAGCCCATCAAGGCCAAAACTTCGCACTTGGTTAAATTCGACAAACAAAATAATGTCAAAATCGATTTGAATTACCCGGCGGCCTCATTAACGGCTGTGGGCTTTCAATCGAAAATATTGGAAAAATTTCCTGAAGACCACAAACAATACGTCACCATTAAAGACAGTAATGGCAAGGAATTAGCCAAAAAAATGTTGAACAGACAAGGCAATACGCTGGAAGTTAATCTCAACACCAGCGCAACGCCTGAATCCGCCGCCGCAGAAAGCCATTCTTCTTCAACGTTTACGGACTTCCTTAAACTGGGTATCGAACACATCCTGACCGGTTACGACCACTTATTGTTCCTGTTTTCCTTGCTGGTGGTTACCCGCAGTTTCTGGCCGGCCATCAAAATCATCACTTTTTTCACCATCGCCCATTCCATTACCCTGGCGCTGGCCGGATTAAATATCGTCGATATTCCCAGCAATATAGTCGAGCCATTAATAGCCGCCACAATTGTATACGTCGGCCTGGAAAATATCATTAGAAAAGATAAGGTTACAACATTACAGCGCTGTATCTTAACTTTCGTCTTCGGATTAATACATGGCTTCGGTTTTGCCGGTGTACTACGCGAAATGGGCATCAGTTCCATCGAAACCGGCATCCTGGTGCCGCTGTTTTCCTTCAATTTGGGCGTAGAAACCGGTCAGATTGCCGTCGCATCCATTGTTTTGCCATTAATCTGGTGGCTGCATAAAAATGAAAAGATAAGCCGCTATCTGGTGCCAGTGGGATCGGTCTTGACGATTCTGGCTGGCGGGTACTGGCTATTAGAACGTACGGTTCTTGGTTAATCCCTGATGAACCTATAAGAAAACCGAGTTTGGATTCGGTTACAGTTGACGGGTGGACGGTCAAATGCACCGGACAGGATACATAGACGTTATCTTAATCCGGCCTATAGATGGCTTTCAGTTAGCTTTCAATAACAAATAAAAAGAGAATCTACTTCTCTTCAATCACCTGAAAAAACGTCTCTTTTTCCTTAATCATGCCCAATTCGTCGCGGGCGCGCTCTTCAATGGCTTCCTGGCCTTTGCGTAAATCTTCAATTTCCGCATATAAGGCTTCGTTACGTTCTTTCTTTTCTTTGCCTTGTTCTTTGACTTTCTCCAAACGGGCCTGATATTCCTTTATTTGCGCGACGCTGCCATCTCCAACCCACAAGCGATATTGCAGGTGGGCGATTAATAACACAATGATAACTATAAGAATTTTCATGGATAAGGCCAAAGGCTCAAGGCGAAAGGCGAAAGGCTCAACCAAGTTTAGAATAAGCGGGCGATAAAATTCGAGCGGCGAATAATCATAGATTCTAAGCTTATTAAGATTTTTTGCCCGCCTAATATTTTGCATGTTTCAATTTTTTGCCTTTAGCCTTGTGCCATTCGCCTGTGTTTTTTACAACATCTTAAATGCGCTTGCACCCGCATACTTCGCCGCATTACCCAACTCTTCTTCGATCTTCATTAAGCGGTTGTATTTGGCAACACGGTCGGAGCGGCTCAAGGAACCGGTCTTGATCTGGCCTGTGCCGGTGGCAACAGCTAAATCTGCGATGGTGGTGTCTTCGGTTTCGCCGGAGCGGTGCGACATCACGGCGGTATAACCCGCGCCATGCGCCATGCTGATAGCTGCCAAGGTTTCGGTCAAAGTGCCGATTTGGTTGACTTTAATCAAGATGGAATTAGCGACTTTTTGCTCAATGCCTTTTTTCAAGATGGCGGGGTTGGTAACGAACAAGTCATCGCCCACCAACTGGATCTTGCCGCCCATCTTGTCGGTCATCAGTTTCCAGCCGTCCCAGTCGTTTTCGTCGAAGCCGTCTTCGATGCTGATGATGGGGTATTTGCTCACCCAATCGGCTAGGAAATCAACCATCGCGGCAGACGTATACGTTTTGCCTTCGGAAGCCAGATTATAAATGCCGTCTTCGTAGTATTCGGAAGCCGCCGCGTCCAGACCAAGGTAAATGTCTTTGCCCGGCTTATACCCGGCTTGTTCAATCGCCTGAATGATCACGCTGATGGCCTCTTCATTGGAAGACAAGTTGGGTGCAAAACCGCCTTCATCGCCGACCGTTGTTGCCAAGCCTTTTGATTTCAATACCTTAGCTAAGCTGTGGAATACTTCCGCACCGTAGCGGATAGCTTCGCGGAAATTAGGCGCGCCGACAGGCAGAATCATGAATTCCTGCAAATCGACGCTGTTGTCGGCGTGCGAACCGCCATTAATGATGTTCATCATCGGTACCGGCAGAATGAATTCGCCGGATTTATTAAGGAATTTATACAACGGCTGACCTTTGTCATTGGCCGAGGATTTGGCCGCCGCCAAGGAAACCGCCAGCATGGCGTTGGCGCCGAGACGGGCTTTAGTGTCCGTGCCGTCCAGTGCTATCATCTTGTTGTCGATGCCGCTTTGGTCTTCCGCATCCATTCCGACGACGGCGGATTTAATTTCGCCCAAAACATTGCTGACTGCCTTGGTCACGCCTTTGCCCAAATAACGGCTTTTGTCGCCGTCGCGAAGTTCGATGGCTTCGCGCTCGCCGGTCGATGCACCGGACGGCACCATCGCGCTGCCAACCACGCCGGACGCCAGAATCACTTCGGCTTCCACCGTGGGGTTGCCGCGCGAATCCAGTACTTCTCTTGCTTTAATATCTTTAATAACTGCCATTGTGCTTCCTATAAGGTTGTTTCGATGAGAGGGCCGGATTTGACCGCCCTGTCGATGGTTAATAATACTTCTAATAATTCTTGCATGCGGTGCAACGGCCAGGAATTAGGGCCGTCGCTCAGCGCTTCTTGTGGTTTGGGATGCGTTTCCATAAATAAGCCAGAAATGCCGACCGCTACCGCCGCCCGCGCCAGCACGGACACGTGCTCGCGCTGGCCACCGGAACAGGTGCCTTGTCCGCCCGGCAATTGCACGGAGTGAGTGGCGTCAAACACCACGGGGCAACCCGTGTCGCGCATCACGGCCAGCGAGCGCATGTCGGAAACCAAATTGTTGTAACCGAACGATACGCCGCGCTCGCACACCATAATTTGCTCGTTGCCGGTCGCTTTGGCTTTTCGGGCCACTTGCTGCATATCCCACGGCGCCAAAAACTGGCCTTTTTTAATGTTGACCGGCTTACCTTGTTTGGCCACTGCCTGAATAAAATTGGTCTGCCGGCACAAAAACGCAGGTGTCTGCATGACATCGACCACTTTCGCCACTTCGCTTAACGGCGTGTCTTCATGCACGTCGGTTAATACCGGCACACCGATTTGTTGTTTAACTTTCGCCAGGATTTCTAAGCCTTTTTCCAAACCCAAACCACGAAAGCTGTCCATGGACGAACGATTGGCCTTGTCGAAAGACGATTTGTAAATAAAGTTAATCCCAAGCTTAGCAGTTAATTCTTTTAAATAACCCGCCGTATCCAGCGCCAGTTGCTCGCTTTCGATGACGCAAGGACCTGCGATCAAAAAAAACGGCTGTTCCAGACCGATATCGAATCCGCATAATTTCATGAAACCATCCCTTTTTTATTCGGCACGACGGATAATGTGGCTTGCTGCGACTTGTGTTGCGCAGCGGCGGCAACAAAACCGGAGAATAACGGATGCCCGCGCCGCGGCGTGGAGGTGAATTCCGGATGGAATTGACACGCCAAAAACCAGGGATGCCCCGGTATTTCGATCATTTCCACCAATTTTCCATCAATCGAATTGCCGGAAAACTTGAGCCCGGCCTGCTGCAACGCATCATAATAACGATTATTGAATTCGTAACGGTGACGATGCCGTTCAGTTATAACTTCTTTTTTATACATTTGATAAGCCAACGAATCCGTTGCCAACCGGCATTGCTGACCGCCCAGACGCATGGTGCCGCCAAGGTCGGACTGCTCGTCGCGGATTTCGACCTGCCCGCTTTTATCCATCCACTCAGTGATTAATCCGATCACAGGATGGGGCGAATTGGATGCGAATTCGGTACTGTGCGCACCGGTTAATCCAGCCACATGACGGGCATAATCAATGACGGCAACCTGCATCCCTAAACAAATGCCCAGATACGGAATGTTATTCTCTCGTGCATAGCGGGCGGTGGCGATTTTACCTTCAATACCGCGCTCTCCAAAGCCGCCGGGAACCAAGATAGCATCGGCATTTTTGAGTATATCGACATCGACATCTTCAATAGTTTCCGAATCGATATAGGCAATCCGCACCCGGTTGCGGGTGGCAATACCGGCATGAATTAATGCTTCATTCAGCGATTTGTAGGCGTCGGAATGATCGACATATTTGCCGACGACGGCAACGGTAACCTCCGCCAATGGATTGCATAAGGCATCCACCACATTACGCCATTCGGTCAGATCCGCTGGCGGCGCATTAATCTTCAGTTTATTAACAACGATTTCATCCAATTCCTGTTCGTGCAACAGCAACGGAATACGGTAGATGGAGTCGGCGTCTACCGCTGATATGACCGCCTTGACGTCTACATTGGTAAACAAGGCGATCTTATGCCGGTCGCTTTCCGGAATGGCGCGTTCGGAGCGGCACATTAAAATGTCCGGCTGGATACCGATCGAGCGGAGTTCTTTCACCGAATGTTGGGTCGGCTTGGTTTTGATCTCACCTGCCGACGGTATGTAAGGCACTAAAGTAAGGTGGATAAAGAGCGAACGCTCCGAACCCAACTCCGCGCGCATTTGCCGGATGGCTTCCAAAAACGGCAAGGACTCGATGTCGCCGACGGTGCCGCCGATTTCGATTAATGCAACATCCACGCCTTCTGCGCTTTGATACACCCGGTTTTTAATTTCGTCGGTAATGTGTGGGATCACCTGTACGGTTGCGCCCAGATATTCGCCTCGGCGTTCGCGCCGTAAGACGCTATCGTACACCTGTCCCGTCGTAAAACTGTTCTTGCGGGTCATGGTGGTTTTCAAAAACCGCTCGTAATGTCCTAAGTCCAAGTCGGTTTCCGCGCCATCTTCGGTAACGAACACCTCGCCGTGCTGAAACGGACTCATCGTGCCGGGATCGACATTAATGTACGGATCAAGCTTGGTAATGGTGACTTTTAGGCCGCGCGCTTCTAGAATGGCGGCCAGCGACGATGCGGCAATCCCTTTGCCCAGAGAAGAAACCACGCCGCCAGTAATGAAAATGAATTTGGTCATGCAAGATAAGGCGTTTTTAACCCACTGGCGATTAATAAATAATCGCCTATTTTAATCGATATTGGCTTTGCCGTCATGGGCTTTTAGGCGGCTTGCCGTTTTACCGGACGTACACAGGCATTATCTCCCTCACAGTAAAACTCCGCTGCTATCCAAAGATCGCCCACTGCCGCCAGCTTGCCGTCCAGATAAATTAAGGGGATTAACTGCCTTTCCCAGGGCGGAATACCCGCTTCCTGGTACAACTTTTTCAAACTATGCGCGCCCTCTCGCCCCGGCAAACGGATGGTTTCACCGCCTGTCCGAAAATTTATGGTAACGGTTGAACGCGCCCACAACTCGGCAGAAATACCGCTATCAGACGGTTGAACTTCATAATTTAAGCCATCCGCCACCTGGAACGACATCACCCCCGATTGCAGAACGAAATCAGCACCAGATATTAATGGCGGAGGCTTTAGACAAAACAAGCGCTGCCGGTATCGGCGAATGAGACGGCCTTGCGTGGAGATAACCGGATCGGCATCAGCGCGCGCGCCAGCCACCTGCTCAAGAATTTGCTGCAATACCTGCCGACGCGGCATTCGCAGCCCCAACCGATGAAACCACTGCCTGATAATTAATGATTGGTAAGATGCTTTTTGTTGTTGTAAGTTATTAATGTTTATGCTGTTATCAGCATTAATGACTGTTTCCAGAAGTTCATCCGACAGCGTTGACAGAATATCCTGAGCTTCCGCACAATGCGCTGCCGAACGCGTTACCGTTGAATCCAGAGAAGGCCAACGCTGTTTGAGTAACGGCAGAATATCTTGGCGCAAAAAATTACGGTCGAAATGGATGTGCTGATTACTGGGATCTTCAATCCATTGTAAGGCGTGATCGTTAGCGTAGCGGATAATATCGGCCTTGCTGGTTTCCAGCAACGGCCTGATTAATAGGCCATGACCGAAAGGCATACTCGGCGGCATTCCCGCCAGCCCTTTCAACCCGCTGCCCCGAAACAATTGCAACAACACCGTTTCCAGTTGGTCATCGGCATGTTGCGCCACCAGCAGCACATCATCCTTGCCCAATAATGGCATTAATGCGGCATAACGGGCATTGCGCGCCGCTTCTTCCGGGCTTTCGCCGGGCTTGGCTTTGGCATTAACGGTTAGTGACAGAAACTTTACATTAAGATTGTGGCAAATTTGCTCACAATGTTTTGCCCAGTCGTTAGCTTCCTTCTGCAAGCCGTGATTAATGTAGACTGCTGTGAGTTTATCTTTGAGTTTTTCGTCTATCGCGCATAAATGCAGCAAAACATGAGAATCCACACCGCCGCTATAGGCGATGAATATTTTTTGAAACACATCGTAGGCCGGAAATGTAAACCGCATTTCGTTACATGAGTTTATTACATTCGGCGCATTACGCATTCGCTTATGCGCCCTACGGCGCTTCTTGTATGCAGGTTTGCAACACCGAATAGGTAATGTATTCAATGCAGAAACCTAATTCGAGACATACGTATTTAACAGATACTTCATCATCTTTAACAATTAAATCTTTTGCACACCGCAACCATTGGAGGGCAATATTTCGCATCATTTATACCATTAATTATGATGATTAAAAGCAAGGTAAGATGAAGCATGAACCCCAATAAGACATAAAATCATAATATTTATTGGAGTTAGCAAACTAGTCAAATTTACCGCTACATCCATATCCCTTCTGCCGCGCCGAGTATCGGAAATTTTTTCGGGAATAGCCCGAAGGGATGCGGCAGGGATGCCGCACGTTGCCGGAGGGATAGGGATATCCCTTCCGGCAACCCTCGGAAAAAATTGAGGAACGCAGGAAATCAGCGACAGAGGGTGTCGTTTCTTTTGGCTACTTTTCTTTGGACAAGCAAAGAAAAGTAGCCCGCCTGCCGGTGCGGGAACCGGCTTTTAAACAATACCTACATTAAATTGATCGTTCATGCTTCGACAAGCTCAGCACGAACGGCTTTATATTTTGTTATTCATCCTTTATCTTCATGAAGAACGAACGCTACTTTCTTACTTAACCGCCTCTTCCACATACTGCCCAAAGCTCATTAAACGCTGGTAACGCATGGACAGCACATCAACCATTGAGTACCGTTCCAGGTCTTTTAAGTGGCGAAGCAAGACTTCTTTCAGGCTGGTGGCCATTAATGGCAGGTTACGGTGCGCGCCGCCCAAAGGCTCTCTGATTACCTCATCCAACAAACCAAGCTCGCGAATACGGTCTGAGGTAATGCCCATTGCTTCCGCCGCCAGTTGGGCTTTGTCGGCGCTTTTCCACAGGATGGAGGCGCAGCCTTCAGGTGAGATAACGGAGTATGTACTGTATTCCAGCATGATTAACCGGTCGCCCACGCCAATCGCCAAGGCGCCGCCGGAGCCGCCCTCGCCGGTCACCACACACAGGACGGGTGTTTGCAGGCGCACCATTTCAAACAGATTTCTGGCAATGGCTTCGCTTTGGCCGCGTTCTTCCGCATCGATACCGGGATAAGCGCCAGGGGTATCGATAAGGCAGATGATAGGCAGTTTGAAACGCTCAGCCAGTTTCATCACTCTGAGCGCCTTGCGGTAACCTTCCGGCCTGGGCATACCGAAGTTACGGTAGATTTTTTGCTTGGTGTCGCGGCCTTTTTGATGACCGATCACCATGACCGGTTGCTTATCCAGTCTCGCCATGCCGCACACGATGGCGGGGTCGTCGGCATACGTGCGGTCGCCGTGCAGTTCATGAAAGTCGGTAAAGATATGCTCGATATAATCCAGCGTATACGGCCGTCCCGGATGCCGGGAAAGCTGGGAAATTTGCCAATCCGACAGATTAGCGAATATGGATTCGGTTAATGCTTCGCGGCGGTCTTCCAGTTGTGTCAAGACATCCGACATATTGATGTCGTTATCGACTTGCACATTGCGCAGCTCGCGGATTTTAGCTTCCAGTTCGGCGATAGGTTGTTCAAAATCAAGAAATTTCAGGTCCATTTAGACGTTTTCGGAATACTTAACGATAAAATGCAGATTTTATAGAATTTTGCCGATTTATCCTAAATTAAATCCCATTTTCTTTAATTAAATACGGTTTAGTAGCAGTAGGCGGCTGGCAGAGATTTAAGATTGGCTTATTAATAATTAATGGCGTTGCCGCGGTTATTTTCCCGCTTTTTTGTCTAACTCTTTTAAATGCTTTAATTTTTCGGCAATCTTCAGCTCCAGCCCCCGATCCACCGGTTGATAAAACCGGCTGCCGGTTAATTCTTCCGGCAGATAATTCTCTCCGGCGGCATAGGCTTCCGGTTCATCATGGGCGTAACGGTAGGCTTTGCCGTAATCCATCGCTTTCATTAATGATGTCGGCGCATTCCGTAAATGCACCGGTACCGGCAGGCTGCCGGATTGTTTTGCCGTCTGCATAGCGGCGTTGTACGCCGTGTAAACGGCATTGCTTTTGGGCGCGCAGGCCAGATATACCACGGCTTGCGCCAGGCTGAGTTCGCCTTCGGGACTGCCCAGCCGCTTCTGCACCTGCCAGGCATTCATGGCAATTTCCAGCCCGCGCGGATCGGCGTTGCCGATGTCTTCCGACGCCATTCGTACGATACGGCGCGCCAAGTACGCCAGATCGCAGCCACCGTCTATCATTCGGCACAGCCAGTATAAGGCGGCATCGGGCGCGCTGCCGCGCACGGATTTATGCAAGGCGGATATCTGATTGTAAAATTCTTCGCCCTGGTTATCGAAACGTCTAAGATCGCCGGATAAAATTTCTTTAGCGGATGCTTCCGTGATTTCGTTTTCGCCGCGCGCCAGGACATATTCGGCAGCAATCTCCAGAAAATTCAACAAGCGTCTGGCGTCGCCGTCCGCCGCGCGGGCAAATTGTTGTTTTACCTCATCATTAATCTTAATGTCCAGTGCGCCGATACCACGGTCTTTATCGGTTAATGCCTGCTCCAGCACCATTAATAAATCAGCAGCCGTTAATGAATTCAGCACGTAAACGCGCGCCCTGGATAATAACGCATTATTTAGCGAGAAAGACGGATTTTCCGTGGTTGCGCCGATAAAAAAAACCGTACCGTCTTCCACGTGCGGCAAAAAGGCGTCCTGCTGGGTTTTATTGAAGCGATGGACTTCGTCAACAAACAGCACCGTGCGTCTACGGAATTGCGTGAGCGTTGATTTGGCCTGGGCAACGGCTTCTCGGATGTCCTTCACCCCGGCCAACACGGCGGAAATGGGGATAAAGTCGGCTGCCGAATGCTGGGCAATGATACGCGCCAGCGTCGTCTTGCCGGTTCCGGGCGGACCCCAGAAGATCATGGAATGCAATTGTCCGGACTTTATCGCTTCGTATAAGGGCTTGCCGGATTTGAGAAGATGGCTTTGTCCGGCGTATTCATCCAGATTCCGCGGCCGCATCCGGTCGGCGAGAGGTTTCAAATCCGCAGAAGACATACCAGTTATTAATGATAATCAATAGGCTATCATTAATTATCGGAAAACACGTCGGCGCCTTTTGGCGGTTTGAATTCAAACAAAGTCGATTTTAGCGGGGCATTAACGATGACGTTGGAAAAATAGATTCGTGTTAATTGACCGAAATTATCGCTTAATTCCATGCCCGCCAACGTGCCTTTTTCCATGCCGATTAATACATATTTAAATGAGCTGTCCTGGCTTTTAGGCACTAATTTGATCCATTGCATCGCGCCTTCGGAACCCTGCCCCTCCATGGTGTAATTTTTTTCCAACGGAATGTCGCCGCTTAATAATAAAGCTGGGCTGGTGCCCAAGGATTCATCGACTTTTTTAACGGTCACCTGCGCCAGATCCGTGTCATAAAACCAGACCTTGCCGGAATTGGAAACGATTTCCTGTTGAAACGGCTTTTGATAATTCCAGCGGAATTTGCCCGGTCTTTGCAGATAAAACACCCCGTAACTGGTTTGAGTAGGATTGCCTGCTTCATTAATCAGTACTTGTTTAAAATCGGCGGAAAAGGATTTCGCCACTTTTAAAAACACCTGCAACTGGAGTACCGGTTCATTGCTGCTGGCGGATTTCGCTTTCATTTTGGCGTCGGCAAAACCGCTAACCAACAGAAAACTCAAACCGAACGCCATTAATAGATTGATTTTTTTCATTATTCGTCCTTATCTTTTGATTATTCGGTAAATAAATCGTCAAACCAGGATTTGTCCTGATCGATCACTTCCTGCCCGCAAGCGGAGTACGCCGTCGGTTCGGAACCTGATAAATACGGGTACTCGATGGCTCTTTTACAGGTATTGGCGGCCCGAAAGCCGTTAACGGGGTCAATCGGCACGGTCACGATATTTTCCGGAGGAATTAGTGCGACCGGCTGTTTCGAGATTTGTTTCATCAGCGAAGTCCACACCTGCAAAGCGCCGGTCGAACCGGTTAAGCCGATGGGTTTGTTATCGTCCCGTCCCAGCCAAACGACCGACAGATAATCGCCGGTATATCCTGCAAACCAGCTGTCTTTGGCGTCGTTGGTGGTGCCGGTTTTGCCGACCAACCCGTAATCTTTGGGAAATGCCTCGTACGCGCTGTGCCCGGTGCCGTGATGCATGACTTCCTGCATCATGGTATTAACCAGATAAGTCGTTGACGGATCAATAGCTTGTCTGACCACAAACGGATAGCTTTGCAATTGTTTGCCGTCTTCGGCCACTACCGCCCTGATGCCGCGCAACAGCGTTAAAAACCCATCGCCTGCAAGGGTCTGATACAGTTGCGTAACTTCAATCGGCGTCAGCGAGGTTGCCCCCAGCAACAGCGACGGTACAATTTCCACCTCGCGGTTAACGCCCATTTCTTTCAATGTTTTCGCCGTTCTGGCAACGCCGATATCCATGCCCACCCGTACCGTAGCCAGGTTATAGGACTTGGTTAATGCCGTCAGCAAGGAAACATTGCCATGTGAACGGTGATCGTAATTCTTCGGATTCCAATTGCCGCCGCTGGGCAGATCAACCGAAATGTCCGAATCGCTGACACGGGTTGAAATGGTATATTTTTCCGGATACTGCAACGCCGTTAAATACACGACCGGCTTCATTAATGAGCCGATCGGCCGTACTGCATCCAAGGCTCGGTTAAAGCCGGACGCCGTTTCCTCGCGCGCGCTAGCCAAAGCTGCAATTTCGCCGCTATCCCGCCGGGTTACCACGACAGCGGACTCCAATGCTCTGGCTCTGCTGGATTTCTCAAGCTGATTCAGCTTCTTGGTAATGGTATCTTGCAACGTTTCCTGGATTAATGTATCCAGAGTCGTGAATATTTTTAACCCATCCGACGTCAAATCCTTTTCACGGTATTCTTGTTTTAGCTGGCGTCTGATTAAATCGAGAAAACCGGGATAGCGGTTTTTGGCGTTAAACATCCGTGGCAATACCACCAGTTTTTTTTGTTTCGCCAGTTCCGCCTGCTCTGGGGTAATGTAGTCCTGTTCCGCCATTTCATCCAACACCAGATTGCGGCGGTTGGTTGTTTTTTCTGGAAAACGGCGCGGATCGTACTGGGAAGGCCCACGCACCAACGCAACTAGCGTGGCAAGCTGATCCAAGTTCAGGTCTCTCAACGCGGTACCGAAATAAAATTCGCTCGCCAAGCCGAAGCCGTGAACCGCACTGGCGCCGTCCTGCCCCAGGTAGATTTCGTTTAGATAAGCTTCCAGGATTTCCTGCTTGCTGTAGCGAAATTCGAGAATTAATGCGATGAAAATTTCCTGGATTTTCCGCCACAGACGTTTTTCGGAAGATAAATAGAAATTTTTCGCCAATTGCTGGGTAATCGTACTGCCGCCTTGCACCATGCCGCGGGCTTTTACATCGGCAACCAACGCCCGTGCTATGCCTCTTAACGAAATGCCGAGATGGTGGTAAAAACTCCGGTCTTCCGACGCCAACAGGCCTTTAATTAATAACTCCGGCGTTTCCGCGAGTTTGATTAATATCCGGTTTTCTTTAATGGCCGGGTAGAAACTGCCGATTTGCACCGGATCCATGCGTACAATCGCTTCTTCCTTCTCCTGCACAGTATCCACCACATTAATTACCGTAGTATCGTCAAAACTGACTGTCAACTGACGGCTCGGCTCGTGCTTATCCCAAAAATCGAAAGCCCGGGTTTTGACCGAAATCTGGTCGTTTTTTTTGTTGTACGATCCTTCGATGCTTAACTGATTATCCACACGGTAGTTCAACTGCTTCAACAACTGCTCAAACTTTAACGCGTTCAGGTGTTGCCCTGCATACAACTCGACGGGGCTGGCGTAAACACGTGCAGGAATGGCCCAACGTTTGCCTTCAAACTGTTCGCGGACATTCGAATCGAGGTAACCGAGAAAACAAAACAACACAAACGCTCCCGCCAACACCAGTTTAACCAGTACATTGCGAAACCAATGCGAGCTTGTTTTTGTGGGTTTTTGTTGCTTACCCGCGTAGCGTTTGCTACGGGCAGTCGACTTCTGTGCCATAAATCCCTGACGTTATGGTAATACGTGCCTTGCTGTGGCTGTTCATTATACGGATATTCCAGTTTATTAATGACTCTGACGATAGTCTATTAATTCCAAGTGAACCAGCCATGAATAGTAAACAATGGGAGCGAATAGTTAATGCTAATCTGCGGCGTTGCATTAGCCGATTTAACTTACTGAATTTCAAGAACCAACTTTCCCGTAACATGTCCGGCTTCCAGCAATTGATGCGCTTTCGCCGCTTCCGGTAAGGTAAAAGTCTGTTCGATATACGTCGTTAATGAGCCTTCATCCAGCCACTTTCTGCATTGTTCCAGCATGTTTATCTGTTTATACCTCGCCTCGTCCAGATCGCGCAGCATGGGAGTCAGCATTAATTCGAAACCGATCAGCAAATTACGCAGTCTGGCTTCGGTAAAATCCATTTCCGGCATACTCAACAGGGTAATAATGCGGCCGAAATGCGCTGTCGCCGGTATGCTGCCGGTAAAGACTTGGCCGCCCACGGTATCGAAGACCAAATCCGCGCCTTTGCCGCCGGTGAGATTCATGACGGAACTTATCATATCGTCTTGCGTGTAGTTAATCACCTCGTCAGCGCCCAGGGATTTCACGTACGCAGCTTTGGCTTCACTGCTGACCGTGGTTATCACTCTCGCGCCTTTACGTTTGGCCAGTTGTATCGCCACGTGCCCCACACCACCCGCACCGGCGTGGATCAATACGGTTTGTCCTGCTTGCAGGCCACCGCGGTCGAAAAGCCCGCCCCAGGCCGTTATTAATACCAAAGGCAACGCCGCCGCCTGCTCAAATGATAGTTTGGCTGGCATTAAATCGGCCCAGCGTTCGTCTAGCACGTTGTATTCTGCATAGTTGCCTTGCTCGCGGCCTAAACCGCCGTGGCAAAACCAAACCTTATCATCCGCCTTAAATTTTTTGACAGCTGCGCCGGTGTCGACAACCGTGCCTGAACCATCGCAGCCCAGCACAGCGGGCAACGGTTGGTCGAATAGCAATCCGTTTCGTCTGATTTTGGTATCGACCGGATTAATACCCGCCGCCGCCAGTTTCACTTTGATGTGTGTAGGCTGTGTGATTTGCGGCTCAGCAATCTCCTGCAATTGCAGAACGCCGGATCCACCGATTGCCATCATCAGCATCGCTTTCATATTATTTTCCTTTATTTTCAATAATATATTAATATTCTTCAGGCGACCACTGCTGACGGTAACCGAAATAACCGTATTGCTTTACGCTTGACACCCGATCACCATTAATCACATAGATGTCGGGCAAATTATAGCCGTTAAAGCGATTGGCTTTTACCATACTATAAGCGCCTGCCTGCTTAAACAACACTTTATCGCCCACGGCTATGGGTCGGATAAACCGGTATTCGCCGAAGATATCGCCGGCCAGACACGTGCAGCCCGCCAATATAGCCGGAAAACGGCCTTCATTATCGTGTTCCGCCAGCTCAGGCTGCAATTGATATTCGAATACCCGTGGCTGGTGATTTACGGAAGTATCCAACACGGCCACTGTTTTACCGTCGCTGTCGAAGCAATCGATAACCGTCGCCAGCAAATAACCGGTATGACCGACAACAGCATTGCCTGGTTCTATAAAAACCGTAAGACCGGATTTTATTAATGAGCCGACCACATCGAGAAACAGATGTCGGTCTTCCATATGCTGAAACAGATAACCCCCGCCCAGGTTTATCCAGTCGAGTTGCGCCCAGTGCGTTGACAAAGCACAACGCAACAACGCCACGGTCTCGACCAGCGGCTGACAGGAGGTTTTGGCAAACGTTGTATGAAAATGCAAGCCTTTGATATTTTCTGGGAAATCTTCTTTCATTAATGCATTAATACCGATACCCAGTTTGGAATGAGGACGGCAGGGATCATAACGCGCATCCTGGCTGTACGACAGCTGCGGATTAATTCTCAAGCCCAGCGAAACGGCTGGCTGTACACATGCATCAAGTTGTCGGTACTGCCCGAATGAATTGCAACTGATATGCGAACACAGATCGACTAATTCCGGCATTTCATCCGGCTTGATTCCCGGCGATGTCAGATGGATGCCGCCTTGACCCATTAATACTTCATGCGCCAAACGCGCTTCAAACAGCGAACTGACGGAAAAGCCGTCAACATACGGTTTTATTAATGACAGCACGGGCATTAGCGGTAAGGCTTTCAACGAATACAACAGGCGGCAACCGCTATGCTCACGCAAATCGTCAAACGCTTGCAACGTTGCGATTAACTCTGCTTCGTCGACGATGAAAGCAGGCGACGTGGCTATCTGTTGTTTTAATGTTGCGTAATCCGCCATTGCGTTAATGATACATCTGAAAAGGTAGCGATATCTTTGAATAACTTGCTGAAATTCTGTAACTAGGGTGACGGGTAACGGCAATTACGCGGTGAAAAATAGTGCATGTTCAGCTATAGTTTAACTTGAAGTGCTTTAATGACCAGCGCGCCACTATTTTTCGCGAAAGCTGAAATGGGGTCCAATCCGATTTCAGCAGCGAAAAATGACGTGGCGAGTTTGCCTTCGGCGGCCTGCGTTCGTCCCGCTACAGCCCAAAACACAAAACATCGGCTTCCGCCTTGCTTCGTATTTTGACCTTGCGCGAATGACTTGACGCCGTGTCGTATGGCCTTGCATTTTGACTACGCACTACGCACTACGCACTACGCTTGCGCTCCAACTCCGTCAAAACGCCCGGCCTCTACGGCTACGCAGGGGTCGTCGTACATCGCTCGGCTTCGCTCGCTTCCATGTACTCCTTCACGGCCGGTACTGCCGATCTGTTGTTGCCGGATGGCCGTTCATGCACTGAGCAACCTTCTCATAATAACCAGACTTTTCATTAATTAAATAAGGATCCACGAATGATGAATAAAACTTTACTCATAATGGGCATCGGTTCGGTATTGCTCACTGCTTGCGTTACCGACCCTTACACCGGGCAGTCCACTATTGCCAACTCGGCTAAAGGCGCAGGCATTGGCGCTGTGGTCGGCGGCGCGGCGGGCACGGCATTCGGCGGTAACGACTTGCAAAACGCCGGTTGGGGTGCGCTGGCCGGCGGCGCAGTCGGTGCGGCTGTCGGCGCTTACATGGACCATCAACAAGAACAAATGCAACAATCGCTTAAAGGCACGGGTATAGAAGTACAACGCACTGCGGAAAACACGTTGAATTTAACCATGCCAAGCAGCATTACTTTCGGTTTTAATTCCGCGCAATTAACACCGGATGCGCAAAACGCGCTCAATTCGGTCGCTACTGTGTTGAATCAATACCCTGCATCCACCATTAATGTGACCGGCCATACCGATGACACCGGCAGCGACGATTACAATCAGAAGCTGTCCGAGCAACGCGCCGCCAGTGTCGCCGCCTATTTGGGACAGCATAATGTGGCTTACAATCGTTTGTCACAGCAAGGCATGGGCGAACGAATGCCTAAATTTCCTAATACCGATGAAACTAACCGGTCGCAAAACCGCCGCGTAGAACTGGCGATTGTCGCCAACAACAATGCCGGTGCGCCGCAAGGTCAGCCACAGCAACAAAATACGCCAGCGCCTGTAAATGCCCCGCAACAGAGCTATCCGCAACAACAACCGGCATATCCGCAACCGCAGAGTTATCCGCAGCAGCCAAGCTATCCACAACCTGCCTATCCGCAGCAACCTGCTTACCCGCAACCGCAAAGCTATCCGCCATCGGGTTACCCGCAACAACCGACTTATCCCCGTTAAGGATTCGATTCCGATAAAAACTCCGGCTTGGATAACAACCAAGCCGGGTCTGTTAAGCTGGCTAGATCATCCGCACTGTCCTATAACTTAAGCGGGATAACTGAAGTCGATTTTAATTTTAACCACTTAAGTAGCAGTTAAATCCGCTTAATCCTCATCAATATTATCGACGTCAGCCTGTGACGCTTCACCATCATTGAATTGAAACAAATCTTTCAAATACCGGTAAAGCAAACGCGACGATTTGGGCGACGCGCCGATTTGATGTTCTTTATTAAGATTCCGTAATAACGACCTAATACGCTGTAAATCCGCTTCCGGCTGCTGATTAATTAATTCAGTCAAGGCTTCATTGCCCTGATTAATCAACCGGTCGCGCCACTTTTCGACCTGATGGTGCTCCCTGACCGAATGAACGCTTACATTTTGAATGAGAGCAAGCTTTTCCTTAAATGGCTCAACATCTATTTTATGCAGTTGACCGGCAATGTATTTCAAAAGCCGTTTACGAGCGCCGGTCAGCGGCATACCGGCAACCTCTCTTACCGCCTGATGAATATTTTCGGGGAGTTGCAAGCTGGCAAGCTGCTCAGCCGTTAATGCCGAAAAAGTTTCACCCATCGCAAATAAGGCATTAATTTCTTTCTTTATTTTCGTTTTGTTCGGACGAACGGCATAATACTCGACTTCTTCCTCATCGCCGGCAAAATCGTCATACTCGCGCATCACGACCTAACCATGCCAATCAGCATCAGCACAAACAGGATTACCAGAGCGAGCGGTATTAATAATCCCGGCCAATCGGATTTGGCGGTTTTGCTACGTTCCAGAGCGGCTTTAATACCGGGTTTCAGCCAGAATATCAGCAGGATGGCGAAAGCGCCCAGCAAAATGTTTTCCCACGTGGATAAAGGTTGCATTAGTATTCCGGTTAATTAAAAGCCTTATCTTAGGGAAAATGGCGACATAAAAAAAGCCCGGCGACGGAATCGCCGGGCTTTTTTTAACGATGTTCGGTATTAATGATGCTTATTTCATCATTGATTTTTTAAACATGCTGTCCAACTTGCTGTTGGTGTCTTGTGCGTATTGAGCAGCGCGTTCGGCAGCTGCTTTCGCGTCGGCAGCAGCAGATTGAGCAGCAGCCGCGTCAGAAGAAGCTTGCGCCACAGAAGTTTTCAAGCCGTCGATTTGTGTTTGCAGATTTTCAACGTCGCCGTTGGTTGCGCAACCAACCGCAAAGCTGGATACCAATGCCATCAATGCTACTTTCATTAATTTATTCATGATCTTCCCCTAAGGTCAAAATTACAGTTGTAGAAAATATAGCCGGGTTAAAGTGTACCATTTTATTGAATAATTTCAAGCTTTAATCAATTTTATCAATAAATAAGCTTAACTTTTTCGCAAAAAAAAAGCCCGATTTTAAGCAATCGGGCTTTTTTTGTAACTTAAAAACAGCAGGTCAGATGAATTATTTCATCATTGATTTTTTGAACATGTTGTCCAGTTTGCTGTTAGTGTCTTGAGCGTATTGGGCAGCACGTTCGGCAGCTGCTTTCGCATCGGCAGCAGCAGACTGAGCGCTTGCCGCATCAGAAGAAGCTTGTGCTACAGAAGTTTTCAGGCCATCAATTTGGGTTTGCAGATTTTCGATATCTGAATTGGTTGCACAGCCAACCACGAGGCTAGCCGCCAGAGCAATCATTGATGCTTTAACTAATTTTTTCATGTTATTTTTCCTTTTAAAAGTTAATTGCTAAAAAAAAAGGTATAGCCCCTTTGATTATAGCATCGTTTTTAATATTTTCCAGTATTATTTTATTTTGACCAGCGTTCCGGTATTAATCCATTGGCTTAGATGATCGATTTGTTTGTCGGTCATGGCTATGCAGCCGTGCGTCCAGTTCATGCTCTGATGAATTTTCAGACTGGCACTGCCTAAACCGTGAATACCGACCCGTCCGCCCAGCGGCGTATTTTGCGGCGGCACATGACCGGACATGTGGGCGTTCATAATATCGGCATAGGTATAACGGTCGATAATGCCTTTCCGCAGCCCGTTTTCCGCATCTTGCGTCGAAGGGTAATTCAGCCCAAAGAAACGATGAAAGGTGCTGCGTTCGCCCGCCCAACCGATGCGGTATTCGCCGGCAGGCGTGATATTATCGCCGCGATGGCTTTTTTGTCCGGCACCAGACTGCCCAATGGCGATACCCTCAATAATATCAACTGTTTGCTCACCCCGCTTGACTTCGATTTTAAGCGCGTTAGTATCTACCAGCAGCCAAATACCATCTCTAGCAATGGCATTAATCGACCAAAAAATACAGATAAACAGAAAAAAGCGTCGTAACATAACAAACCTTAAACAAAGAAAAAACTTAGTGTACTAAACTCATACCGTTTTATAACAGCACAGGAATATGCATGCAAATCGAAACCATCTCAACCACACCTTATGAAGGTCAAAATCCGGGTACCTCAGGTTTACGTAAGAAAGTCAAAATATTCCAGCAAAGCAATTATCTGGAAAATTTCGTCCAGTCTATCTTCGATTCGCTGGAAGATTTCTCTGGAAAAACCCTGGTATTGGGCGGCGACGGACGGTATTTTAATCGTACCGCCATTCAAACCATCATTAAAATGGCTACGGCCAACGGTTTTGGTGAGTTAATTATAGGCCAAGGCGGACTTTTATCAACCCCTGCCGCATCAAATATTATTAGAAAATACAATGCGTTCGGAGGGATAGTTCTATCAGCATCTCACAATCCGGGCGGTCCTGAGGAAGACTTCGGCATTAAATACAACGGCGAAAACGGCGGCCCGGCGGCGGAAAAGTACACTCAGGCCTTCTTCAAACGCAGCCAAGTGATTGATAGTTATAAGATTACCGTAATGGATGATGTGGATTTAGACGCTTTAGGCAGCCGCCAGCTCGACGGCATTAAAATCACCATTATCGATCCGGTCAGCGATTATGCTGGATTAATGCAGTCTATTTTCGACTTTTCGTTGCTGAAACAAAGCATTAGCAGCGGTAATATCACCTTGTTATTCGACGCCATGTCCGCCATCACGGGTCCTTACGCCAAGCGGATTTTTGTCGATATCTTAGGTGCGCCGCCCAGATCGGTCATTAATGCCGAGCCGTTGGAAGATTTCGGCGGACATCATCCCGATCCCAATCTGGCGCATGCACAGGAACTGGCGGACGTCATGTTCACCGACCACGCGCCGACTTTCGGCGCGGCATCCGACGGCGACGGCGACCGCAACATGATTACCGGCAGCGGTATTTTCGTCACGCCCAGCGATAGTCTGGCGATTATGGCGGCAAACGCACAATTAATTCCCGCTTATGCGAGCGGTCTGGCGGGTGTAGCGCGCTCCATGCCCACCAGTCAAGCGGTCGATCGGGTCGCGGCAAAAAATAATATGGCCTGCTACGAAACTCCGACCGGCTGGAAATTCTTCGGCAATCTGCTGGACGCGGGCAAAATCACCTTGTGCGGCGAAGAAAGCTTCGGCACCGGCAGCAATCACGTACGGGAAAAAGACGGCGTGTGGGCGGTGCTGTTCTGGCTGAATTTAATCGCCAAACGGCGGCAATCGGTTATGGAGATCGTTCACGATCACTGGCGTACTTATGGCCGCGATATCTACAGCCGCCACGATTACGAAGCCATCGATTCCGATACCGCCAATGCCATGCTGGAGCATCTGCGTGGCTTGTTGCCGGAGTTACCGGGTAAAAATTTCGGCGATTACACCGTCGGTTTTGCCGACGAATTCAGCTACACCGATCCGGTTGACAGCAGTATCAGTTCCAGACAGGGTATCCGCATCGGCTTTACCAACGGCTCGCGCATGGTGTTCAGACTTTCCGGCACCGGCACGGTCGGCGCAACCTTGCGGATTTACCTGGAACGTTTCGAACCCGATGCGGCCAAGCACGACCAGGATGCCCAGATTGCACTGGCGGAATTAATAGAACTTGCCGAGCAGTTTTGCGAAGTGAAAAAACGTACAGGACGCAAAGAGCCGGATGTGATTACTTAAGCCGGTTCCCAATCTCAATATAAACCCTTCCACATCAACCTCATACCGATCATTTCGGCATGAGGTTTTTTTTCGCAAAAATACTGTTAATAGCTAATCAAAACTATTTGACAACATCTGTTCGACTACATTATTATTGATTCGAAATTATTATGCCTGCTCACAACAGCAATAATCACAATGAGTAGCCAGCGCGCCACTATTTTTCGCGAAAGCTGAAATGGGGTCCAATCCGATTTCAGCAGCGAAAAATGACGTGGCGAGTTTGCCTTCGGCGGCCTGCGTTCGTCCCGCTACAGCCCAAAACACAAAACATCGGCTTCCGCCTTGCTTCGTATTTTGACCTTGCGCGAATGACTTGACGCCGTGTCGTATGGCCTTGCATTTTGACTACGCACTACGCTTGCGCTCCAACTCCGTCAAAACGCCCGGCCTCTACGGCTACGCAGGGGTCGTCGTACATCGCTCGGCTTCGCTCGCTTCCATGTACTCCTTCCATGTTTGCAGGATTAATGATTTTGAATTTGTTTCATAATTTTAGGGGGAATAGATGTCAATTATTCAGCTTATGGGGTCTTTATTAATGGTTTGCTGGCTCGGGACGGGGCAGGTTTTTGCCGCAGGCTCCACAGTGAACGAAGATTTTTCATTGGTCATCGAATTGTGCAACGACATGATCGACGCCGCCAAACTCAGCGATCAAGCCAGGTTTTTGGAGTTGGCCGATGCGGCATTGAGATTGTCGGAAGCACAGCGCCGCGACAATTCCATGGCAATCGACCGCTTCAGACCAAAGATTCGTGCAGCCAAAAAAGCCGCCAAGAACGGCGACTTCACCAACGCTATCAGCCACTTGGAAGAGGCCAAGCCATTAATGAAAGCCGCGCCGACCTCCTGGGATGGAGGTTCTTAAGCAAGAAGACCGCTATTTTTAAACTTAGCCGTCCATTAATAGTTAATTCAATTTACCGATGGAGAATGCTCATGAACACGCACAACTTTTTACTCGCCGCAGCACTGTTAACCAGTCTGGTTTCAGTATCTCAGGCCGTGGACAACAAGGTTGCTTATCCAGAAGGCTACCGCAAATGGACGCACACCAAATCCATGCTCATTCAACCGGGCCATGCCCTGGCCGATCCGTTTCAAGGCATCCATCATATTTACGCCAACAATAAAGCGCTTGCAGGCCTAAAATCAGGCAGCTATGAAGATGGCGCTACGTTTGTATTCGACTTGTTAAACTACGTAGACAAAGACAAGACCACTACCGAAGCCGAACGCAAACTTATCGGCGTAATGCACAAAGATGCAAAAGCACACGCTGCTACGGGTGGATGGGGTTTTGAAGGCTTTGCCGGCGACAGCAAAACCGAACGACTGACCAAAGACGGCGGCAAAGGCTGTTTCGATTGCCATACCTCGGGAAAAGGCAAGGATTATGTTTTTTCCGGATTCAGAAACTAACACTGTTTGATCGAGATTAATGAAAAAGCCTGTGCGCCTTATCTCTTAAGGGCTGTCCTAGATATTTAGAGCCTGTTAAGGAGCGTATTTAATCATGGCTGATTCATTAATCGACGCAAGATACTGGGAAGCATTAATACCATCTCCCTCCCTATTAACAGGTTGTTGTTTAGCGTTATGAGCGAAAACGAAAAAGAATGGCGTTTAAACTGCATTTTTCTGGATATAAATGAACAGTTTGAGTCGGCTTTTACGGATTCGGCAAAACGAACGGTTATACACCAACCTGTTATTTTTTTAACGGCTCACCGGAGCCGGGATATCCACGCTTTCAAATTGATGCGCCACGCCGTGCATAGTGCAGATTAATAACACGCCCGCCGCAATCAAGGCAATCTGCTGCAAGGAGGTCTTCATATCGGTTTTTTTGTGCAGGGATGGAATTAAATCGGCAACTGCGATGTAAATAAAACTGGATGCGGCCAATGCCAGAAAATAAGGAAGACTGGTGCGTAAGTCCGCCAGCCAGAAATACGCCAAAATGCCGCCCGCAACCGTCGCCAAGCTTGCCAGAATGTTATAAAACAATGCCTTGCTTTTGTTGTAGCCGCTGTGCAGCAGGATGGCGAAATCGCCCACTTCCTGTGGAATTTCATGCGCGGCAACCGCCAGACTGGTCACGATGCCCAGTTTGACGTCGGTTAAAAAGGCCGCGGCGATTAATACGCCATCGACAAAGTTATGGATGCTGTCGCCCAGAATAATTAATAAACCCGCCGATTGCTTCATGCCTGGATGATGGTGATGGCCGACCGCCTGTCTATCATGTTCGTGCGCGACTTCATGGCCGTCGTCACCGTGGGCTTCGCAGGTTTCGGTATGGCAATGCCGCCAGATTAATAACTTCTCCAGCACGAAAAAAACCAAAATACCGGCTAAAATCGTACCGGACAAGCTTTGGAACTGCTCTTTCTGGATATTATCGAATGCTTCCGGAATCAAGCCCCAAAACGCCACAGCCAGCAAAGCGCCGATGGCGAAGCTGATACCGTGCGGCACCACCGTATGCTGTTGTGCTTCCGCCAGCCGCAAAAATACAGCGGCGGCGAGTACGCTCAACACGCCGCCGACGGATGTAAAAAACACGATTAATAGCAATAAATCCAAGCTCAATCTCTCCAGATTAATGTCGCCATGCGTCCGCAAGGGTTATCGCGGCGGTAGGAAAAAAACCGTTCCTTATCGGTTACAGTGCAACAATCGCCGCCGTAAACGTCATAAATTCCCAGCATTGCCAATTCGCTGCGCGCCAGCCGGTAAATATCGGCCAGCCATTTGCCTTCAGCCTTCGGTTGAAACGCCGCCGCGTATACTGCCGATTTATTAATAAACGCCGACCTGACTTCGGAACCCACCTCAAACTGTAACGGCCCGATAGCCGGACCCAGCCAAATGAAGACATCGGTAGTCTCCAGCTTTTGCACCGTATTGGTAATCACGCCGTCGAGCAAGCCGCGCCAACCGGCATGGATGGCCGCAATCTTTTGGCCGTCACGGCTACACGCCAATACCGGCAAACAGTCCGCCGTCAAGACTACGCAGACAACGCCCGGCTGAGCGGTAAAGCTGGCGTCGGCGGTAGGCGTCTGCAAACCGGACTCGGCTTCTACAGCAATATTGCTGTGCACCTGATTAAGCCAGACCGGCTCCGACGGCAGTTGAAGCAGCGAACACATTAATTCACGGTTCTGCCGTACCAGAATTGGGTCGTCGCCCACATGCATCGCCAGATTAAAGCTGGCGTAATTATCCTGACTGAAACCGCCGTTACGACATGTCGTCGCGGCATGGATATTGGCTGGCGCAGGCCAATTCGGCTGTAAATACAGCTTATTGTCGTTCATTGTCCTCTAGGGTTTGCACCAGTTGAAGCATGTCGTCGGGCATTTGCTGTTCCCATTCCATATATTCGTCCGATTCTGGATGCTGCAAGCCCAATCTAGCCGCGTGTAAAGCCTGCCGTCTAAAGCCGCGCAGAACTAGCTCCAATTCTGCGGAACATTGCGGCGGCATTTGAAAACGCCCGCCGTAAACCGGATCGCCTAACAACGGATAACGGATGTGCGCCATATGCACCCGAATTTGATGGGTGCGCCCGGTTTCCAGTTGCAGTTGTATTAAAGTGTAGTGTTGAAACCGTTGCACAACCCGATAATGGGTGACCGCTTCCTTGCCCGATTGCCGAACGACATAACGCTTGCGGTCGGTTGGGTGGCGACCAATCGGCTCGTCCACCGTGCCGCCCGCCGTCATGCGGCCTTTGCAGACGGCCAGATATTCGCGGGTGATTTCCCGCTCCTGCAGTTGCTGCACCAGGCTATTATGCGCCGCCAAGGTTTTGGCAATCATTAATAGACCGCTGGTTTCCTTATCCAGACGATGCACAATGCCTGCTCTGGGCAAGGTTTCCAGGTTGGAATCATGATGCAGCAAGGCGTTCAGCAGCGTACCGTGCCAATTTCCCGCAGCCGGATGAACGACCAGTCCTGCCGGTTTATTAATGATTAATAAGCTGTCGTCTTCATAGACAATATCCAGTGGAATGGCTTCCGGACTGGATTCAATCATTGTTTCCGGCTCGGCATCCAGGGTTATCTCTTCGCCGCCTTCCAGTTTGTGTTTCGGGCTTTGTTGCACCGATGCATTAATTTCTACGCGTCCTGCTTTCACCCAGGTTTGCAATTTGCTGCGCGAATAATCCGAAAACAACTCCGCCAGCGCCTGATCCAGGCGCATTCCTGCCAAAGCGTACGGAACGGTTTCAGTCAATTTTGTCATACAACTTCTTCTTGGGTCCTCGATACGATATACTCAACGCTAAAGGCTATTAACTCAAGCCTTAGTCAAGTTTTTGAAGTAAACCTGCAATCATACAATGTGTCGTTAACTCTATGCGATTTTTTTTGGTTAAATTAATTCTATTAATGATTCTGGCCGCCGGTTTATCGGGCTGCGAAGGCTTGCGTTATCTGGTTTACGGCGATGAAACTGAGGTCGAACGCGCCAGCAAGGATGAATGCGACGAATGGAAAGACTCCGAAGACGACGACAAAGATTGCGTGGACTGGGACGCCCCCAAATTCCGCCGGAACGCCCAAAAAGCCATGGATGGCGGCAACTACCAGAAAGCCATCAAAATTTACGAAGCCTTGGAAGCGCGCTACCCTTTCGGCCCGGATTCGTCCCAAACGCAATTGGATATCGCCTACGCATACTATAAAAACTCCGACCCCGAAGCCGCCATCGCCGCAGCCGACCGGTTTATAAAAATGAACCCGCGCAGTCCCAATGTCGATTACGCTTATTATTTGAAAGGCCTGGTTAATTACAACCGCGACATCAGTTTTACCCAGCGATTTTTACCGACCGACGCCTCCCAGCGCGATCCGGGCAGCGCACGCAACGCTTACGATATTTTCGACGAACTAGTGCGCAAATTTCCCGACAGCAAATACGCGCCGGATTCGCGCAAACGGATGGTTGCCTTAAAAAACAACCTGGCCATGCACGAAGTCCATGTAGCCCGCTATTACATGAAACGCAGGGCATACGTAGCCGCGGCCAATCGGTCTTCTCATGTTATTGAAAAATATCAGAAAACAACCGCCGTTCCGTACGCGCTGCAAGTATTGCAGGAAGCCTATACCAAACTGGACATGCCCGAACAGGCCAAAAATGCGGAATCGGTTTACAAACTGAATTTCCCCAACGGCCCACCGGTACCGGAGTATGAAGATTCAACGATTGCCCATAAGGTATGGGATTTTATCGGGCTGGAGAAATAGCAGGCTGTTGCACGACTTTATAAGCGTAGAAAGAAAATAGGTTTTAACAGCCTGATAGGAATTCATTAACTCATTAATATTTCCATAGTTTCTGCATTTCCAGAAACATAAAAGATGCAGTCCAGGCGATTAATACCAAGCCGGTTAAGGCTTCCAGCCCTGCCAAAAAACGAAGTTCGCCGACCGGATGGACGTCGCCGAAACCGAGCGAGGTGTAAGTCGTGAACGAAAAATAGCTGCAATCCATTAACGACTTGTCGAAATGGCCTAACAAATCCCCGAAATAACCGGGTTTAATCAGGAAATAATAAGCAAAAGCGAACATCCAGATCTCTACCACATGCGCGGCCAATGCACCGAACAAGGCAAATAAAACCCGCAATCGCCGTTGAATATGTAAGCGTGGGGAAATGAACGACAGATAATTTAATGCCTCAAAGTGGATTAATACCGCCAACCCCACTAAAACACTGTTGATTATAAAAATTAATATCATCTTGTTTTTATTAATTAATTTTAATACTTTTCCGGCATAATCCGGATAAAAACACTTAATTTTCAGCACGGCTTCAAATTATCTGCGGCTTTATCGGCAAACCGGCGCAAGCTACATTTCTGCCGAATAAATAGTAGGCGTTATCCGGCCGAAGCTCTATACTGACCTGTAAATTAATAATAATTATAAGGTCACTTCGCTTGACTACCTATTACCTCGGTCTTTCCGTTACATACCACGATTCCGCCCTGGCAATCGTTAATGGGCAAGGCGATGTTCTGTTTGCCGAAGCGACCGAGCGTTATCTGCAAAATAAACGCGCGCTGAATTGCGAACCCGACCAGCTTTTCCGTGTTCCTGAATTATTGGCCGAATACTGCCCGAATCCGTCCCGTCTTGTCATCGCCAGTAACTGGCGCAAAAAACGGCCGCTGTACGAATCCATCGTTAATAAACTGGGCATACTGTCTGCGCCGGGTCTATTGAAAGAAGGTTTTAGAAAACTGCATTCGCCCTTGCCCAATTATCAATTACATCACATGATGGCCAGCCAGCGCAACAACATCGAGCGCGCCGGTTTAAATCTGACGCGCATCGTCCGCGAAAATTTCCCGGAATGTCGGCTTGAATTCAAAGATTACGATCATCACCTAAGCCATGCCGCCCTTGCCTGCTACGGTAGTGCGTTTTCAGACGCGGCCTGCGCGGTGCTGGATTCTTTCGGCGAAAATGGCGCAATGGCTTTTTTTAGCTATAAAAATCAGGCATTAACACAACTGTACGAAGCCAAAGGCTTGCGCAAGGCCAGCTTAGGTTTGCTCTATATGAAGCTGACAAAACTGTGCGGTTTCGACTGGCTCAAAGGCGAGGAATGGAAGGTCATGGGCTTGGCGTCTTACGGCAAACTCAACCCGGAATTGTACGAATTGCTGCATTCCGTCATTACTATTAATGGTTTCGACTGCATTCACCCAAGCCAAGGTTTATTTGACCAACTCGCCAAACTGGATAAATTTAAAGAAAGACCTGACAGTACGCTGGAAGAATTAGCGGATGTCGCTTTTACCGGTCAGGCATTCTTTGCCGATTTAGTGAGCAAATTGCTGAACCATTTGCAGCAAAGAAGCGGTAATGACAACCTCTGCCTGACCGGCGGTTGCGCATTGAATTCGGCATTTAACGGCCAAATTACCCAGCGCACCGGTTTTAAGCAGGTGTATATCCCCCCTGCCCCGGCGGATGACGGATGTGCTTTGGGCGCGGCCTGGCTGGCTTACCATGAGAATGCGCCTGCACGGCAACAACCGACCAACCGCGGGATATTAACGCCTTACACCGGGTCTACCATTAATAACGAGGCCGTAGAACGTTTGCTTAGGTTCAACAGAGCACTGACTATTCGGCATTTACCCGGTACAATCTGCCTGGAAACGGCGCAATTGCTGGCGGCAGGCCGATTAATCGGCTGGGTACAGGGACGCGCGGAATACGGGCCGCGGGCACTGGGCAACCGTTCCATCCTTGCCGACCCCAGGGATGCCCGTATGCAGGATAACATTAATGAAAAAGTAAAATTCCGTGAGTTGTTCCGCCCCTTTGCTCCGTCCGTTTTGCATGAATATGCCGATGCTTATTTTGAGAATTATCACGAATCTCCCTATATGGACAAAACGCTGAAAATCCGTGAAGCTATGCGAAGCAGGATCGCCGCAGTCTGCCATGTTGACGGCACGGGCCGTCTGCAAACAGTGAAACAGGCGTGGAATCCGCTTTTTTACGAATTAATTCAACAGTTTTATCGATTGACCGGTGTGCCTGTGCTGCTGAATACCAGCTTTAACGTCATGGGCAAGCCATTAATCCACAGTCTGGAAGACGCACTCAGCGTGTTTATGACGACCGGACTGGACGCCCTGGTTATTAACGATTACCTCATCACCAAACCCTACAATGAATCCGTTTAACTTACCCTTAGCGCCCACACTGCAAGCGGATTTGTCGCAATCCGGCAAACAATCCGGCACAGACGCCATTAATAACAGTCGAGATTTGTTCTATGCATTAATCCACATCAGCGAACATTACCACGCCCTGCCCGTTGCCTATCAGTATGTTAAACAGCAGTTGGACTCGATTAACGACAATTACGCCGCCGATTTCAGCAGCAAATACAGCCCCGCTCACTTAGGCTTATTAATCAAAAAAGCGTCGGGAGAGCATCCCTATCCTTTGCCGGGCAGTGAGCTGAATGCCTGCTTGAAGCAATATGCGCCGGTATTTTTCACCGAGCTGAGCTGGCTCGGCAACATTACGCACGCGGCGACCAGCCAATCGCCGCTGGCGATTGAGTTAATGGCGGTTTATTTGCGCTTAATTAATGCTCCCCACACTATCGCTAACAACAGAGACATTTACCATGCCTGGGTATTGAATGCAGGCATCCAATTACCGACGATTCATACTATTACCTTTGCGCAACAAACAGACGTGAGCGATGAAATTTTCGATTTTGCCGCGCTGCAACTGGCTTTGGGGCAATTTCCCCGTGTCTTTTTCCCGGAAATTCTGGGCTTTACGCTGTCATATTGCCAATCTTTAAGCTTGCCGGAACAGTTCTTTCCCGATCCGAAAACTGCGCAACTGCCCGGTTTTTTTGCCGCCAGAACCGGCCAACGTCAGCAGGAACTAGCGCAGATCGGCAACCTCATCAAAGCTTACATTAATGAGTTCAGCGAAGAAACTGACGCGATATGGCAGCGGATTCAATGCGGATTCCGCCTGCATCAGCATCATCTGGAGCGCTGCGATCAGGCGCTTAGCGCCCATTTTCACGGGAGCTTGTCGCCACGGCAGGCAATGGAAAAGCTGGTGGTATCTTTACTGCCCGGCGCCATCGGCAATCACGGCAAAATCCGCTTAGGTAGCCGAACGCTGGACGAGTGGTTCAGCGAAAAACCGTTCAAAAGCGCTAACTTTCTGGCTTCCCTGCTGCTGTCGCCATACATAGACAGAACCAAACCGGAAAACAGTAAACTATTGACGTTATTCGAGTTTAACGGTCCCATGTTCGGCGTTCTGGACGATAACGGCAAAACCGTAGTTAAAGACTGGCTAATGTCGGAACTGAACCCCGGCTTGCAGAAAACGAAAAAAGCGCAATCGGCGCAGGTTAAAGTGGGATTGAAAACCATCACCGCCAGCGGCGCTGCTAAATCGGCGTCAGCCGAAATAACGTTTACCGCGCCGGTGCCAACAAAACCGGTTCCTTACGGTAGCCTGAGTAACCGCGAACTGTATTTTTATCTGGTCAACAATGACCTGTATCCGGGCGTTCTGCCGGTCGCCAAAGCCAAAGTACAACGCATATTAACAATCAGCCGCTACATTAATCGTCTACCGTTGCGGCATTATAGCCATCCGGCTTTCGATAAATACATCGAAACTCTTTATCAAAAAGAGAAAAAAGCTTATAAGCCGCTGGGCAGAAAACCCAACCTGCCCAAAGAAGCATACGTATGGGGCATCGAGCAGTTTGCGCCAACCATCCTGACCGACGGCTGCTGGCTGCAAAATGTGCAGCAGTTGAATTATTTCCCCAACCACACCATCGGCGCATATTTGTACAAGATTTACCGGGACGAATGCGGCAACGGCGTACAGGAACAAAACCATCCGCACATCTATCAGCAACTGCTGGACAGCCAGCACATCAAACTGCCCGCCATTAATACCAAGGAATTCAGCAAACATCCCTGTTTTATCGATAGCGCCTTCGATATTCCGGTGTATTTAATGGCTATTTCCAAGTTCCCCAATTTTTTCCTACCGGAATTGCTGGGCTTGAATTTAGCTATTGAAATCAGCGGCTTGGGCAACGTGTACTTGCGGTTGTCGGAGGAATTGAAGTTTTACGGCATTCAATCGGCGATTGTGGATGTGCATACATCCATCGACAATCTGGCAACCGGCCATACGGCCTTAGCCGTTAATGCCATTAAATTTTATCTGGACGACATCGCCGCCAACTTCGGCGATGACGTGATGCAGGCGCATTGGCGGCGCATCCACACCGGCTATTGCTCACTAACAACCGCCAGCCTGTGCTTTAAGTATTCATTAATCAAGCACTATAAACTTAAACGCCCGCAGGACGCGACAACCGGCAAGCCGGACGCGCCGCCAACCGAACCGGTCAAGGCCAAAGCACCGGCCAAATAACCGATATGTTCAGCCGATTCAACGACTTGGCCGCTTTCATCCTGCCGTTAACGACCTTCGGTTTTCTGTACAGCGGCCAGCACAGCGCTATCGGTGCATTGATCTGGTTCATGCCTTTTCTGACCATGCTGTTAATCGACTGGCTGAATCCGCCTTTGCCTTACGAATCGTCAGGCAAACACAGCAATCTGTACTACGACAGCATTCTGCACCTTCTTAGCGCTTTGCAGTTTATTAATATCTTTGGTCTAGTCAAGTACGTGAGCGAACTGCCCTGGGATAACGCCAATGCCGTCATTACCAGCCTGGTGAATCTGGTTGCCCTGCGTTTTGTGGTCGGCACCAGTTCCGGCGCATCCGGCATCGTCGTCGCCCATGAGCTTATCCACCGTCCGCAAAATTATCTGCAACAACTGGGGCGGTTACTTCTGTGCACTACGTGTTACGAACATTTCGTCATCGCCCACAAACGCGGGCATCACCTTAATTTATGTCTACCTGAAGACATCGCCACCGCGCGGCTGGGCGAAAGTTTTAAGGATTATTGGCGGCGGGTGTATTGGGGTTATTTCCGTTACGCCTGGCAATCGGAGCAAGACCGCTTGTCACATAAGGAAGCTCAAAGCAAATTGATCCCACTCACCGTTCGTCCTGAGTCCTTCGACGATGCTCAGGAGAGCCTAGTCGAAGGACAGATTAAAAGTTTTCTTAAACCAAACAAATTTAGGCTGTTTGCCAACCAAGTTTTGCAAGGGGTTATCGTAGAACTGGCGCTTATCCTATTGATTATTAATATCTTCGGCTGGCTGGCGGCGTTCATGTTCTGTTATCAGGCATTGGCGGCCATCCGCATTTTGGAAGCCGTCAACTACTTCCAGCATTGGGGCTTGGAAAACGGCCAGTTCGGCAAGACTTACGGCTGGTATAGCCAGAGCTGGCTGAGCCGCTACGCCTTGATCGGCCTATCACACCACATCGGCCACCACGAAGACGAACACCGCCAGTACTTTGAGATCGCCTATTCCGAACAAGGCCCCAAACTGCCTTACGGCTATTTTGTGATGAATTTATGGGTTAAATTAAATAACGGTTCATACCAGCGCATGGCATTGAATGAATTGGATAAATTTCAACAGATGCAGGGTTAAGTTGTTTGGTTGTTTGCTTACCCAACAAAAATCTCGTTCCTGGGCGCATCCTACGAGCTTGACCGCGTACGGCAGATAAAAATCACCGCCGTAGGGCGGATTAGCTACGCAAAACTCACTAACGCCGAAAAAACAAAAATCTTTGGCCGTGGCGTAATCCGCCGCATGTGGGGCAAAAATTCATTCGGCGGATTACGCCGCGCACAACCACATATGTAAGTTTAGAATAAGGGAATATGCGCGTCTAATCCGCCCTACATGGTTACGAATTGTTTATAACCCCACGCTTAGGTGGCCTTATCCGCGATCTCTACTACAAAACCGTCCCATCCCCCATCCGCAGCTTCATTAATGGCAAGCGGCGTGAACCGGTTTTTCGGCAAGCCATGGCACGATTTCTGGATAACCCCGAAGCCTGCCTGCAAGCAGGAAATTCTACATTAACCGAACTGATTTACGGCTGGGGCAATGAAGCCTGGAGCGCACGGGAAGAATTTCTGGCCTGTTGCATTAATTACGCATTAACCGTCAAAGGGCCGATATTGGAATGCGGTTCGGGGCTTTCGACCTTATTAATCGCCGCCATCACCAAACAAACTAACCAGCCGCATTGGGTACTGGAACATAAGCCAAATTGGGCAAGTCGTGTGCAATCGTATTTGGATGATTACGGTCTTCACGCCCATATAACCCCCTGTGCGCTCAAAGATTACGGCGAATTTTGCTGGTATGATGTACCGCTGAATGAACTGGCCCGACAATTTTCCCTGATCGTCTGCGACGGCCCGCCCAGCCGCACCACCAAGGGCGGCAGGTACGGGCTGATTCCGATTATGAAAGAATGGATTGCACCCGGTTGTGTTATTTTATTGGATGATGCTTATCGTCGGGAAGAACGCGAAATTGCCGAGCGTTGGGCATCTGAGCTGAACGCCACATACACGATTGAGTGCAAAGACAAGCCTTATATCCTTATGTCTGTTACCTCTCAGTATTAATGCGGCTTGCTAATGTCTGAGCTACTCATATTTTCCGCAAGAAGATTCAGTCAAAAATTTTCTGTTCGCCCTGAGCTTGTCGAAGGGTGGACGGAAAAACACAACTTATTTTTTATGGTTAAGCCATTATGGTTCGACAGGCTCACCACGAACGGCTTAACTAATGACATAACCCTCTAGGTTGTTAATTAACTTTAGGTTATAAAGCTATCTGATATTAATACTTGAAAAGGCAGAAACATTAATAACCATGCCGCAGCAAACCACATCAATCCTAGCTCATCCGCTATCCCAAAAAACGATGGCGCTGTACGGTTTACCGCATTTGTGCCACTCGATGGTGTTATTGCCGCTGGTCTTGTTTATTCCCTCTTATTACGCAGACGATTTGGCTTTACCATTAAAGGAAGTGGGTACAGCCATTGCGTTGGCGCGGCTGTTTGATGTCGTCACAGACCCGATCATGGGTTGGCTGAGCGACCATTGGCACACGCCCTGGGGGCGACGCAAACCGTGGCTGGCAGCAGGGACGCCTTTGTTAATTTTGGCAACCTGGATGGTGTTTGTGCCTGCTGGTAAGGTGTCCGTCACTTATTTATTAATCTGGACCTGCCTGCTGTTTCTGGCCTTCGATATTTTCGATTTGCCCTACAAAGCCTGGGGTGCCGAACTCTCCACCCGCTACAAAGAACGCACCCGTGTTGCCGCGTGGCGAGAAGCCTTCGGCGCATCCGGCCACATCCTGTTTTTGCTGGTATTAATGGTGATGGGTTTTATGGGTTATAAAGGCAACCGCGAGCAATTAATGGCAATCGCTTCAATTGTTTGCCTGTTTTTGCCTGTCTTTGTTATTCTGGCGTTAGCCTTGGTACCTGAAAGGACACCAGAAATGCTATTAGGTGAAAGCCATTTTGGCTGGGCGGGCTACAAGCTTATCCTGCACAACAAAGCCTTCATTCTTACCGTGATCGCATTAATTTTATTCGGCACTGGATTAATCATTCAGGCAACATTACATAAGATGGTATTGAAGCATGTGGTGGGCAGGCCGGAACTGTTTTCCAACATGATTCTGGCCGAAACCTGCGTGTCATTAATGGTATTGCCGATCTGGATTTGGCTTGCCGACCGCATCAGCAAGCACCGCGCTTTGACGGTAGCGGGCATCTGGATTGGGCTGTGGGGCGCGGCATTACCGCTGGTCGGGCATGGTGATATTGAACTGTACATTTCGTTAATCATCTTGCGTGGTAGCAGCCTGGCGGCGGTTATCTTTTTATCCAGCGCAATTGCCGCTGACGTGATTGACCATGACACCGCCGCTTCCGGCAGGCAACGCACCGGCTTTTATTTTTCGTTGTGGGGCATGGCAATCAAAATGGCGATTGGTTTGGGAGTTTATTTGGCGACAACCTTGACCGCTTATTTCGGATTCGATCCCACCGCTGCCAGTCACAGCGTAGAAACAGAGTACGCGCTCATGCGGATATATGGCTGGCTGCCGTGCGGATTAATGGTGTTGGCCGTTCCAGTGTTATGGAACTACCCGTTAACGGAAGAAAAACAACAGGCGTTACGCGCCGATATCGAATCCCGTTTGAAGTAGCTTGCCGTATATATAGACTTAGCCTTGTGATAACTTGAGTTTCTGATCAATAAAGACTTTTAAAGATAGAGGCTTATAAAAAAGTGTTCGTACTTCGACAAGCTCAGCACGAACAGTTTAATACTAAAAGGCCGGATTAATAATATGCGTATTGTATTAATCAGCGACGCATGGCATCCTCAGGTGAACGGCGTTGTCACCACGCTGGTTAATACCGTCGCCACGTTGCAAAAGCTCGGTCATGAAGTTAAGTTAATTACCCCCGACCTGTTCAGGAACTACCCCTGGCCCGGTTATCCCGATGTCAGGATTGCGTTTTTATGCGGACCATACTTGCGCCCGTTGATCCAGTCGTTTAATCCCGATGCGATTCATTTTGTCACCGAAGGTTCGATCGGCTATGCCGCTCGCCGCTTCTGCCGCGAAAAGGGTTATCGCTACACCACATCCTACCTCAGCCGATTTCCTGAGTATTTTAAGCTGCGGACTGGCTTTCCGATGTGGATCAGCAATACTTATCTTAGCTGGTTTCACAGTGAAAGCGCCCGCGTTATGGTGGCTACACGCTCTTTACAAGCGGAGATGGAAGCAAAGGGTTATCAACGTCTTGCGCGTTGGTCGCGTGGTGTAGATACCGATTTATTTCACCCACGAGGTAAAAATTTCTTTCACCTGGAACGCCCTATCTTCTTATACGCCGGACGGGTTGCGGTGGAAAAAAATATCGAAGCCTTTTTAAAGCTCGACCTGCCCGGCACCAAAGTTGTCATCGGCGACGGCCCGTATCGTGATCTATTAATGGCTCAATATCCCTCTGTACATTTTACCGGCTATCTGCATGGCGAAGACTTGGCGAAAGCGATAGCCGCGGCGGATGTGTTTGTATTCCCCAGCCGCACCGACACTTTTGGCGTAGTTTTGTTGGAAGCCCTGGCCTGCGGTGTGCCGGTGGCCGGGTTACCTGTAGAAAGCTGCAAAGACGTTATTACCGACGGACGAGTGGGTATTTTGTGTGAAGACTTGCAACAGGCGACACTGGCCGCTCTTGATTTAAACCCGCAAATTTGCCGCGACTATGCCTTGAAATACTCCTGGGAAACCTGCACTCGGCAATTTGTTGATAATCTAACGCCGATGATCTAGTTGCCAAAATAAGCCGTTAATGCGCCATGCAATAGTTATAAAGCCAACCGATTAATAAAAACAACAGTAATTACCCTCCAGTTTTTTCAACTTGCACCGCAAAATACGATAAAATACGGCATCTTATAAGCTTATACGGGATTTAGCTATGTTAAGACTTTTCTATATTTTTATTTTTACTGCTTTAATCAGCGCCTGCACCACCAGCCCCACCGGACGCAGCCAGTTAATCATGATGCCGGATAATCAGATTAATCAGATGGGTTTGCAGGCTTTCGACACCTTGAAAAGCGATAAAAAAATCAGCTATAACCCGCAATATAATCAGGCTTCTCAATGCATCGCCCAGGCTATTGTCGGTGAAGTCGGCGGTAGTTGGGAGGTCGTCGTTTTTGAAGATGAAAGCCCGAATGCTTTTGCCTTGCCCGGCAATAAAATCGGCGTACATACCGGCATGTTGCGATTGGTGCAGAATCAAGAGCAACTGGCGGCGGTTATCGGTCATGAAGTCGGCCACGTTCTGGCCAAGCACAGCAACGAACGCGCCTCGCAGGAATTGGCCGTTAAAGGCGGCATGAATATTTTAGGAGCGATGACCATGCCGACTTCGGCGTTAGGACAGCTCGGCTTCGGCCTGCTGGGTGTCGGCGCGGAATACGGCGTTCTCAAACCTTGGGGGCGCACCCAGGAAAGCGAGGCTGACATGATCAGCGTGGATTTGATGGCGAAAGCCGGTTTCGATCCTCACCACAGCATCGGCTTATGGCAACGCATGGAGCAAGCTACTCAAGGCAAGGGAAATGTTGAATTCTTGTCAACCCATCCTTCGCATGCCACCCGCATTCAGGATTTGGAGCAGCATATGCCGCAGGCGATGAGCTTATTTCAGCAAGCGCAAGCAATGGGCAAGCAGCCGCATTGTATTTAAATCCGGCTAATATTTAAGGATATTTCGTCAGCATGAACCCCGGCTTGGCCTTGTGCCATCCTTATCCTTTCGAAAAACTTGCCCAACTTAAACAAGGCATTGTAGCACCGGACGATAAGCCGCATATTTCGATGTCAATCGGCGAACCGGCGCATCCAACACCTGAGTTTATCCGCCGAGCTTTGTTCGACAATATTAATGGCCTGGGCAGTTACCCGACCACTAAGGGTATCTTGCCATTGCGGGAAACGATTGCGGCGTGGCTGAGCTATCGCTTCAAAATTCCGGCCGACGGTATCGATCCGGAAACGCAAGTGCTACCGGTCAGCGGTACCCGCGAAGCCTTATTTTCCATCGCTCAGGCGGTTATTGATCCGGCAGAAAAGGCTGTAGTCGTGATGCCGAATCCTTTTTATCAAATTTACGAAGGCGCGGCGTTGTTAGCAGGAGCGGAACCTTATTTTATTAATACCACGGCAGATAACGGTTATTTGCCGGATTACGATTCCGTACCGGAAGCGATCTGGCAGCGTTGCCGTTTGATTTACATTTGCTCGCCCGGCAATCCCAGCGGTGCAGTTTTGCCGAAAGCGGAAATGGCCAAATTAATCGCGCTGGCCGAACGTTACGACTTTATCATCGCTTCCGACGAATGCTATAGCGAATTATACGACGACGAAAATAATGCGCCGCCGGGTTTGCTGGAAGTTGCCTATGCGCTGGGTAACACGGCATTCAAGCGCTGCTTGGTATTTCATAGCTTATCTAAACGCTCCAATGCGCCGGGTTTGCGTTCCGGTTTCGTCGCAGGCGATGCCGGGATATTGAAGGCCTATTTTCAATACCGCACCTATCAGGGCTGCGCCATGCCGTTACCCACCCAACACGCCAGCATTAAGGCTTGGCAGGATGAATCGCATGTCGTTGAAAATAGACAGCTTTATCGGGCTAAATTCACGGCGTTTATCGACATTCTGAGCGACGTTTGTAGCATTAATAAGCCGGAAGCCAGCTTTTATGTTTGGTTAAAGACACAGCAATCGGATACCGAATTCGCCCGGAAATTATTTGCCCGGCAAAATATTACCGTTCTGCCCGGCAGTTATCTGTCGCGGGAGGCGCAGGGCATTAATCCCGGCGCGAATCATGTCCGTATTGCATTGGTCGCGCCCGTAGCAGAATGTATCGAAGCAGCACAACGGATTAAAAATTTCATATTAACCATTAACTAAATAGAAAAAAATGAGTCAATTAGAAACCATCATCAACACAGCTTTTGAAAACCGTGCCGACATCAGCCCGGCCACTGCCAGCGGGGAAGTGCGCGATGCCATTAACGAAGCCTTAGCCTTACTCGATTCTGGCAAGGCGCGCGTCGCCGAAAAAATTAACGGCGATTGGGTCACGCACCAATGGCTGAAAAAAGCCGTACTGTTGTCCTTCCGCATTAATGAGAATAAGATGATGGATGGCGGCAACACCCGTTATTACGATAAAGTCGATTGCAAATACGCCAGTTTTTCCGAAGACGATTTTGCCAAAGCCGGTGTACGCGTGGTGCCGAATGCGGTAGCCCGCAAAGGTTCGTACATTGCCCCCGGTGCGATATTAATGCCGTCTTACGTCAATATCGGCGCTTATGTCGATAGCGGCACGATGGTCGATACCTGGGTAACAGTCGGTTCTTGTGCGCAAATCGGCAAGAACGTGCATTTGTCGGGCGGCGTCGGTATCGGCGGCGTATTGGAACCGGTGCAAGCCAACCCCACCATCATTGGCGACAACTGCTTTATCGGCGCGCGTTCTGAAGTCGTCGAAGGCGTGATCGTGGAAGACGGCTGCGTCATCTCGATGGGCGTGTACATCGGCCAAAGCACCAAAATCTACAACCGGATGACCGGCGAAATCACTTACGGACGCATTCCCGCCGGTTCGGTTGTCGTCTCCGGCAACCTGCCCTCGTCCGACGGCAAATACAGCTTGTATTGTGCGGTCATCATCAAGCAAGTGGATGAGAAAACCCGCAGTAAAACCGGCATTAATGAATTATTAAGAGATTAAGCTAAAATTATGAGCGAAAAAATCAGCAACAACGCCATCATCTACGCCATCCTCGCACTCAACAGCGAAGTTGCCCTGCAGCAAGAATATCTGGCTTCCGACGACGTGCCCAAAGACGAGCGCGACAACGAGCAAGACATCCTCGACGACTTGCAGCAGGCTTTCATGGAATTCGTCGATTTGTACAAAGACCGTTGCAAAACGGATAATTCTTTGCCAAGCATTGATGAATTACTGAACAGCCAGTTATAAGCATGATCGTTTTGTACGGTATTAAAACTTGCGATACTTGCAAGAAGGCTCGGGCTTGGCTTGAGCAAAATCATATCGAGCATCGCTTTCACGATTTTCGCGTTGACGGCTTGAGCGAAGCGCAATTGCAGCAGTTTATCGACAAACTGGGTTGGGAAAAGCTGCTCAACAAAAGCAGCACGAGTTGGCGGCAGTTAAGCCCGGAACAGCAGGCCGATTTGACCGAAGCCAAAGCTAAAAATTTGATGCTGGCTACACCCACCTTAATCAAACGACCTGTTCTGGACACGGGAAATGGTTTATTGCTTGGTTTCAAGACAGACGTTTATGCCGCAAATCTAAAATGATTGAATCCTTTCATGCCCTTCGACTACTCTCAGGAGAGCGTTCGACAAGCTTTTATGCTCTTGAGAGCACACCTGGAACCGATGAATGTTGATATTTTTTTACCGTTCGTACTGAGCCTGTCGAAGTGCGAACTCATATTACAACATGAGTAAAACACTGACATTGCTGCAAGATCTTATCCGCCGCCCTTCCGTCACACCCAAAGACGAAGGCTGCCTCGAAGTAATTGCTGCCCGCTTATCGCCGCTGGGATTCAAGGCGGAACGGCTGGATTTTCACGATACCCAAAACATTTGGCTACGCCGTGGCGAAGTCAAACCTTTGTTCGTATTTTTAGGCCATACCGATGTCGTGCCGCCCGGCCCGTTGGATAAGTGGGATTCTCCGCCGTTCGAACCGACGATTCGGGACGGCAAATTGTACGGGCGCGGGGCAGCAGACATGAAAGGCGGTATTGCGGCCTTTGTTACCGCCGTTGAGCGCTTTATTAACGACCATCCTAATCACCAAGGTTCCATCGCGGTCATGCTGACCAGCGACGAGGAAGGCATTGCCACGAACGGCGTTGTCAAAGTCGTTGAAGTATTGGAAGGTCGCAATGAAAAAATCGACTGGTGCTTGGTCGGCGAGCCGTCCAGCGATAAACAGATCGGCGATGTCATAAGGGTGGGGCGGCGCGGTTCTATCAACGGCAAATTGACCATAAAAGGCATCCAAGGCCATGTTGCTTATCCCGAATTGGCCGAAAATCCCATTCATACTTTTGCTCCGGCCTTAAAAGAATTGACCGACGAGATCTGGGATCGCGGCAACAGCAACTTTCCCCCGACCAGTTTGCAAGTCTCCAACATTAATAGCGGCACAGGCGCAGAAAATATCATTCCCGGCCACCTCGATGTCCAGTTCAATTTGCGGTTTTGTACAGAACTGGACGAACAGACCATTAAACGGCGCACCCACGCTATCCTGGACAAACACGGCTTAAATTACGAACTGACCTGGCGCTTGTCCGGAAATCCGTTCTTGACCCAGCCTGGCGCATTAATCGATGCTACCCATGCCGCCGTCAAAACCGTAACCGGATACGAACCCAAGGACGACACCGGCGGCGGCACCTCCGACGGCCGCTTCATAGCACCTACCGGCGCACAAGTGATCGAACTGGGTGCTTTGAACGAAAGCATCCATAAGATTAATGAACATATCGGCCTGGATGAATTGGAAACCTTGTCGTTAATATACGAACAGGTTTTAGTGAATTTGTTGGCTTGATTTGTAGGAAATCCAAGCGTTGTTAATAGATAGCGCGATACAAAATTAAAGCGCTTTTCGTTTAACCGGCTTTAGCTTTAAAGATGAAGGCAAGGGCTTATTAATAATGATCTTATTGCTATCTATGGTAACGTAGCCGTCTTTTTCCAATTTTCCCAACATACGGCTGACGACTTCCCTGGCTGTGCAAATTTTTAATGCGATCTCCTTATGGGTCGGCGCCGGGGAAATAATCTTCTTACTATCATCATGAGCGGCAACTGATAAAAGAAAACTGATTAAACGCTCGTAGACTTCCATAAGCGCATAACTAAAAGCAACTTTATTAGTCGTTCTCAGCCTTTCGCACAAATATTTAATGACATGATTTGCCGCGTTCGGATTATTCTGCAACAGTGGGGCAAAATCGGCTTTCAAAATAACCAGTAAGTTACAATCTTCCTTGGCAATAACATTAGCCGACCGCGGCATATCGTCTAGCACGGCAAGTTCGCCGAAAATATCTCCAATGAAACATCAGACGGCCAACATCCTTTCGCAGTCATCTTAAGCTGTATCGACTCGCGCACCTCGGCGGAATTGATTTTCGACCAAGGCTTGGGCGATATTTTCAGCATCCGCATCGCCGGAAACATCATTAATGAAGACATCTTGGGCAGTATGGAATTTGCCTGCAAGGTAGCCGGTTCCAAATTCATCGTGGTGCTGGGGCATACCAAATGCGGCGCGGTGAAAGGCGCTTGCGACCATGTCGAAATGGGCAATCTGACCGCCTTGCTGGCCAAGCTGCAACCGGCGGTATACGACGAGAAGTCCGAGAAACAAGACAGGAGTTCGAACAATCCAGAATTCGTGGAAAAAGTCGCCACCATTAACGTCAAGCGCACCGTCGAAGCCATCCTGCAACGCAGCCCGATTTTAAAAGAACTGATCGAAACCGGGCAAATCGGCATTGTTGGTGGCAGTTACGATGTCGCCAACGGCAGAGTGACATTTTTCGACGATACTTTGATGATCGGCCTGTCTGATATAGAACAATCTGCCACACAAACAGACGGCAAGCCGATACGGGACAACTATTATAAGGAGTCTTTATGATAATAAAGCAGTTTACGATACAAAAAATGCTCGATAATCAGCTGCTTGTAGCAGACAGCTAACTGCTGGGTGTGAGTTGCCGGGTCTATAGCAATCCCGCTTCTTTTCATCGACGATACTAAGCAGGGAACAACGTTAGTGCGATAACATCCTTTCAAGGGGTGTTATCGTTAAAAATAGTCGGATAGCACGACTTGTTCCAAAAAAATTCCGTAGCGGCGTAGATCAAGTTTACTCTTGCGCTAACTAACATCTAAGTTTCCTCAGTCAGATAACCGCTTACGCGGAAATGTGAACCTATCCCCTACACTTAAAACCCATTAATAACCTCTAAAGCTTCCACCAATGTTGCAACGGGATAAATATCCAATCCTTCAATCCGTTTTTTCGGTGCATTCGATTTCGGGATGACAGCTTTGTTAAAACCGTGTTTGGCGGCATCGTTCAGCCGTGCCTGACCGTTGGCGACAGGACGGATTTCCCCGCTTAAGCCGATTTCGCCGAAGAAAAACGCATCATGCGGGATGATCTTGTTTTTAAAGCTGGACACGATACCCGCCACAATAGCTAGATCGGAACTGGTTTCCGATACTTTAATGCCGCCGACTACGTTGGCGTAAATTTCGTCATTCGCGGTAAAAATGCCGCCGTGCCGCGACAGCACCGCCAATAACATCGCCAATCGGTTCTGGTCGAAGCCGACCGCCAAACGGCGCGGATTACCGTATTGGCATTCGGTAACCAGCGCCTGAATTTCCACCAGCAAAGGCCTTGTGCCTTCCCACAACACGGTCACCACGCTACCCGGTGCGGGCTTGTCCGGGCGATTCAGGAACATGGCGGACGGATTTTTGACTTCTTTTAAGCCGCTGCTGTCCATCGCAAAAAAGCCCAGCTCGCCCACGCTGCCGAAGCGGTTTTTGTCTGCCCGCAGCAACCGAAAACGGGCGTCATCGGTCGAGGACAGCATTACTTGGGTATCGACAATGTGGCTTAAAGTCATGGGACCGGCCAGTGATTGGTCTTTGGTGACATGCCCAACCATTAATACAGATAAACGGTTGCGCTTGGCGTATTGGGTGAGATAACTGGCCGATTCGCGCACTTGCGAAACGGAACCCGGAGCGGATTCGATATCCTGATTGTAAACCACCTGGATCGAATCGATTACCAGCACTTTAGGCTGAATTTCGTCCAGTACGTCGCAAATCTTCTGTATCGAGGTTTCCGCCAGCATTAATATCTTATCCGACGAAATCCCTAATCGTTTAGCGCGTTCGGCAATTTGCTGCAAGGATTCCTCGCCCGACACGTACAAGACTGAGACGTTTTTGGCGGCGATATGGGCAATGGCTTGCAGCAAAATCGTACTTTTGCCCGCACCCGGCGCACCGCCCAACAACACCACACTACCAACGACGATGCCGCCGCCCAGGACGCGGTCGAATTCCGACAGGCCGGTATTAATCCGTTCTGCCTCGCTTAAATCGACTTCATTCAGGCGTTTGACTGCTGATAAAGCACCGGCATAGCCTTGGCTGCGTTCATTTCTTGAAGCCTTGGCCGAACCCAGCCTGACTTCCTTGATGGTGTTCCACTGCCCGCAACTCGTGCATTGCCCGTTCCAGCGCGGATAATCCGCGCCGCAGTCCTGGCAAACAAAGGCTGTTTGGGATTTTTTACTCATGGCTTCATAGCGTTAAATTAAGCACAAATGTTGGAATTTCGAGCCTTGAGCCTGTACTAAGCGCAGTCGAAGGTGGAGAACTCTTAAATAAATAAGATTTCTCAGTCGCGTTTCTCCTTCGGAAAGACATTATTTAAGCGTTTATAAGCTTAACTCAAAACGCCAGCATCAGGTTGCGCCCTTCCCGTTTAAGCCACAGGCGGCGGCGTTGGTAATCTGGCAGGTGCTCCGCCACCAGCGCCCAGAACTGGCTGGAATGATTCTTGACTTTGATATGGCAAAGCTCGTGCACCACCACGTATTCCAATACGTCGGCTGGCGCCATCATTAATAACCAATTGATATTAATATTATTATTAACACCACAACTGCCCCAGCGGCTTTTTTGGGTTTTGATGGTAGTAGATTTAGGAAATAATTTTCGCTGCGGCGCATGTTTGGCGACTAATTGTTCTACTTCCTGTTTTGCCATTTTTCTAAGCCATTTAATGAATTCGGCTTTTATCTGCTCATGATGATGGCGAGGATGTATCGTCTCCGGCAAATGAATGATGTAATGGTCGTTGAATTCAATTTTTACCCGCTTTAAGGCTGTGGTTTTTAAAGTAATCGGATGCGGTTTGCCCTGATAAATCAGGGTTGCGCCCTGCTCAAACGTTAACGGCGCAAAATTGTTCTGTTCCGGATTTGTCACCGCCATTTTGCGTAAGGCATGGGCGACCCAATGTTGTTTGGCTTGGACGAACTTATGCAACCAGCCTTCCGGAATTTCATGCGGAGCCACGATCTCCACTTGCCCAGGCTTGACCACAATCCTGGCCCTGGAAGCGCGCTGGCTGCGGCGAATTTGGTATGCAAACGGTAATTGGGGCAGCGACATCGGTTGGTAACGTGGAAAGTTGGATGGATTAATGACTCAATCTTAACGTATCTGTTCAATTAATTCACGGGCAACGCTCTTTTTTGCAGCCATTTTCTATTCATTAACGAATGCTAGTGCTATCTTTTTGATATAAATGCTTTATTATTAATTAAAGACAGAACTGCATGGGTTGGTCGTTTTATCCTGAATAGGAAGTCCGCCATTGAATCTTAACGTAGGGCGGAAACTCTAGTAAAATGCAGCTGTCTTAGTATTTGTTTTTTGACCTTATAGGAATTAAAAATGCGTTTGAATACAGCTATCGCCCGTTCGGAAGCCAGCATCCTGTCTACCAACCGGGTATTAAAAAATACTTATATGCTACTGGCGATGACCTTGTTGTTCAGCGCCCTGACCGCCGGGTTATCCATGATGTTCAACCTGCCGCATCCCGGCATGTTGTTGACGTTGGTAGGCTACTACGGGTTGTTGTTCCTGACCTCCAAATACAGCGACAGAGCATTAGGCTTGTTGTTCGTATTCATGTTAACAGGCTTTATGGGCTTGACCTTAGGTCCGATCATTAATATGTACACCCATGCTTTCAGCAACGGCAATCAACTGGTGATGACAGCATTGGGCGGTACCGGTGTGATTTTCCTGGGATTGTCCGGCTATGCTTTAAGCACCCGCAAGGATTTCAGCTTTATGGCGGGCTTTCTGATGGTAGGCGTGCTGGTTGCCTTCCTGGCCGGTATCGGCGCAGCGGTGTTTGCAATGCCTGCGTTATCCTTGGCCGTATCCGCCATGTTCATTTTATTAATGTCCGGCATGATCCTGTTCCAAACCAGTGAAATCGTTCACGGCGGTGAAACCAATTACATTTTGGCGACTGTCTCTTTATATGTCTCTATTTACAACCTGTTCCTGAGTTTATTGCAAATCCTTGGGGTTTTTGGTGGTGAAGACTAAGCCATCCGCCTTATCTTTACGGCTAAGCCCGGCGCTTATTACCGGGCTTAGTTGTTTATTGTTGTTAGGCTGTCAGGCAACAACGCCGGAAGAAGTCACTTTGCAATTTTGGCAGGAATTGGCTCAAGGCCATGTGGAAGACGCTAAAAGTAAAGTCACGCAAGATACTCAAGCAATTGTTAATACAAGAGAAATCGACCAACATTCGCCGATTAATATCGGGGAAGCGGTTGTTGAAGACAATAATGCTTATGTCACGACAACCATTAATCGCAATAACAAACCCGTCACTTTTGAAACGATCCTGATGAAAGAGGATGATAACGGCTGGAAAGTAGATTTCCAGCAAACGCATACCAGCATCGCCATGGCGCCGTTTGAGGGTATCGCAAAAAGTTTGCAGGAAATGGGCGAAACCTTTACCAACCAGTTGGAACAGCAATTGCCATTAATAGAAAAAGAAATAGAAGCATTCGGCAACGAATTAAAAGGCGAAATCGATAGATTCGGCCAGACTTTAAAAAAACCGAAACCGCCGGCCAGTCCGAATTCCCGCGTTATTCCGCAAAAGCAGACTGGCGCGATATAACTCGAGCTTATCAATCGAGATTACACCAGTCGGCAAAACAGGCTGCCTGCCCGGCATAAACACTGTGGTGATCGTATAAATTCCAGACTACCGCATTTTTGATTAAAAATCTGCGCCCGGTTTTACTGATTCGGACTCCGCTATAATGGCGTATAAATCCGTTTAGATTAACTTCAGCCAACAGTTTGTCGCGCTCCTCCTGCAACGCCTGTTCGGCGGACAAGCGTGAAGGCAGCGCAGTAAATTCAGCCCAAGTAAAACCGAACAAATCCAAAGCTTTCAAGTTAGCGTAATTGAACAGGGGATCTTGCGACGTATCATGCGAAACGACCGCAAACGGCGCATTATACAAAGCCTCTGCAATGGCTGGATACGACGCATCAGGTACGGTGATTAATGCACTTCCTATCAGCTTTCGATAGCTTCGGCACAAAATTTTGACATGTGGAGCAAGAAAGCTATTAGCCAATGATGGGTAATCCATATATTAATTAAAATATCTATCTATACTTTGTTGAATTGTGAAACAGTTCTTGTCTTTTTAAAAGACTACGACGTTATAATTAATCATCCTTTTCCCAAATTTTCTTCATTTTTACTTCGACTTACAGGCGTAATCCGGGCAATTATTTTTTTCCGTTAACTCAATGTCAACAAACAATTTCCAGCCTTTTGTTACCTTAGTCGCGCAACAAGACCCACCTGCTTGGCTGATTGATAAAGCTAATAAAAACAATAGTTTTTTTTCCTGCGTATTAGCCATACAAGAACAAGATATTTTAGCCAAAGTCATCAGTACAGTATTCAATCTGATCATTATTGATGAAAACATTATTGTCGGCAAAATCATTCCGGCCATCAGAAATCCGCAAAGTTTAAACCTGCACACCCCTGCCATCGCATTAACCGGTCACACGGAAAACGACCATAAAAAACATTTGATTACGTTAGGATTCGATGATTGCCTGCCGAAACCATTAATCAATGAATGTTTAGATGAAACCATCAGATTTTGGCAAGGGCATAACGTCCAATTCGATTATTTATGGTCGCTGAAAACGTTACTGGACAACTGTAGAAATAATCGCAAGCTGGCAATATCGCTGTACGAAAAATTATTCGACAGCTTGCCGCAGCAAATCGATTCGATCGAAACGGCATTCGGAAACGGCGACTTTCGATTGGCTTACGACATTACGCATAAGCTCAATGGCTCGGTAAAAACGTGCTTTCTAAAACCTGTCGGGGAAACTGCCGATTGTCTTAAAAAAATCTTTAATGAAAACAAGCCGGAATTGATTGAACCACATTTTCTGGCTTTAAAACAACGCATTGGCGTTTTGTTGCAAAACAGGGAAAAAATTTTCGAATTCCTGGAAAAAGGAAATTAGAGTTATTTAAAAAAAGCCTGTTGCCAGGCTTTTTTTTCGCAAGCTGTTAATACCTTATTAATAATTATTAACAAACATTATTTTCTCTTTCTACCCAAGCTCGTCTAACAACGCTTGCGCATTTTTCTTTTGTTCGCCGGAACCTTTAGCAATTACCTGCATGATAATTTCTTTAGCTGCGGCGGCATCGCCCATATCCACATAAGCTTTCGCCAAATCCAGCTTGGTTTCCATTTCGTCCATATCGGTTAAATCGGAAACGGAAAAATCGTTTCCGGGAGACAACCCTTCCTCAGAAGTATGCGCCGCTTCAAGTTCGAAGTTAAAATCGATGGTATTATCGTCCGCATCCGATTCCGATAGTCCTTCCAGTGAAAAATCAAGCGTTTGACTTGCATCCCATGTATCCGAACTTAAATTATCCGAAGCTTTTGCAATGTTGTTGTCCTTATTGCCCATTAAATCCTGATCGAAATTAAATTCGTAAGATTCAATCTCATCCTTGTCGTCGGTTTTATCAGCCTCGAGCTTGGCAGGGACAATAACTTCAGAAATTTCAGACGCTAATTTAGACTGGTCTCCTTTTCTGCTGCTCGGATAAGGACCTAAATCAAAATCCAAAATATCGTTATCCTGGAAATCCTTTATCTTAGCATCATCTTCAAATGAAGATTGCGGCGCTATTACGTTCGCATTATTACCGGTAATTTCGTTCTTAGTATGATCTTCCGCATTAAGCGGTTGCGGTTCGGTGAATTGGTTCGATGTCTCTTGAGGTTCCGCTAATTCGAAAATCGAGCCTTCGCCTTCGCTTTCATCCACGGTAAATGTAGCCGCGCCTAAGTGTTCGGTTTCAGGTAGTTCTTTGGCGAATGGAGGCTCAGCGGCATCAGCCGTTGGCGCAGATATATCGAACAAAACATTTTCAAAAACCGAATCGGATTCGGTAGGAAAGACCGCTTCATTGCTGACAGCGGACGGCGTTAATAAATCTGCATCGATTGAGATATCTCTGGCCAACAGAATGACTTTGGACCAGAAACCGGCGTCATCTTTTTTACCCGCATTAACCAATGACTTGGCATAGTTATCAAACGCTTCTTTATTGGAACTGGCTTGATAAATTTCAAGCAATTTTAACTTACAATCATCGCGCTCAGGATGGTCTTTAATAGCATCCTTCATTAATTCTTCAGCCTGTTGATAACGGCCGTAAGCCAGATAAACATCGGCTTCGGCAACCGGATCGATATCGCTATGGTCGACGTTAAACGATTCGAATGATTCAAAATCGCTGGCTTTAAAATCATTCAAGAAAGAACTTTCCCCAGCCACACCGGCGCTTAAGGGTCCGCTGGCTTTTTTCATGGTAGTCGATAAACTGCCGGAGGAATCGGCGCTTCGCATGGTGGTGTAATTTCTGAACATGCTTTCGGCATCGGTTTCTTTCAGAATTTTTTGCTTACGCCACCATAACCAACCGAACAACCCTAAGAATACTGTACTTAGCGCGCCGAGTATCCACGGTAACGGTGAAGATTCTTCCGCAACCGGAGCCGGTTGCGCTTGAGTTCTAACCGGCGGCGTAATAACCGGTTTAGGCGGCACAACCGGTTGTACTGGTTTGGACGCCTCGGGTGCAGGTTGCGCGGGCGTTGGCTGAGCGGTAACGGGTGGTGTAACCGCTGGAGCAGGTTCAGGCTGCACAGGCGCTACTGGCGCAGTTTCTTCAACTGGAGTAGGCGTTACAGCAGGAGTTGTCGGCTCTGTTGGCGCTGTCTGCGCCGGATTTTGCATTTCCGCTAATTGCTTGTCTTTCAAAGCAATTAACTGCTCCATATTCGCCATTTGTTTTTCTAGAGCATTAATCTTATCCTGCAATGCCTTATCGACATGGGCTTTTTCGCCGCTGGCCCCTGCCTGACCGGCCGGCGTTGGCGGAACAGGCGTCAATGCTTTTTGGCTGCCCGATGTCTGTTCGCTGGAAGGCGACACCGCCTCATCTGCCCCCACCGTAGCTTCTGCGGGTGCTTCCAGTTTTAACTGGGTGTCGACTGTTTCTGTCCTTGCAACTTGCGATTCGTTGCGTGGAATACCAGAACGGTTAGTATTCCAGGCTTCGTTATGGCGGCCGAATTCCGCCAGAGCATCTTGCCTGGAAAGCTGCTCTACCGTGCTTTTTTCGGGAATTTTTAAGGCCTTTCCTGCGGATAGCGCATTAACATTTTGTTGGTAAAACGCCTGCGGGTTTTGATTATACAGCGCCATCATCATCTGTTCGACCGAAACGCCCGCGCCTTTTGCCCGCGCCGCCACATTCCACAACGTGTCGTTTCTGCGGGTTACGATTTGACCGCCGTAATTGCCGGCAGAAACTCTAGGTTTGTCGGCGCGGATTCTGGCAGTACGAGCGGGCCTGGACGAACGCCTTCTGGGCACATAATCCTGCCGTTCAATTGGCGCTGGCGTGTCGTATTGGTAGGGAGAAGGATATACCGGCTCTTGATAGACCGGTTCCTGATAACTCTGGTGTTGATAATCGGCTGGCGGATCGACCAATACCGTGAACTCGCGGAATAAACTGCCCTTCGGCCAGCTGACTTCAAGCAAAAAATTCAAATACGGTTCTTTCAGAGCTTCTTTGGAGGTAACTTTGATCACCATCGCGCCATTGGCCTTTACTACCGGTTGAAACCGGAGTTTGGACAAAAAATACGTCCACGGAATACCGGCTTCGTCGAATTTTTCGGCAGGCGCGAGACTGACTTTGATATTGGACGGGCGTTCGCCGCGAGCCGCCACCAAATTGATCTCAGCGTTTAGATTTTCATTAAGAGCCGAGCGCACCCTGATATCGCCGATTCCTAGCGAAAAACCACTAACGGGAGCCAGTAACGATACGACTGTTAAAGCTTTAGTTATGTTGCGCACGCATCCTTCTCCTCAATTAAATCACAGTGTTATGACGATTTGGTCATAATTAATGTGTAAAAATTTCTAGCGTTGTTTACAGTATTCTGGAGAATACTGTAAATGAACATCCATAAACGAACTCGACTCACATTGCTAGACCGCCAAGAAATCTGGCGGCTTTACCAAACCCG
>Ga0194120_10000522_pt1 | contig 72432 bp, 61 predicted proteins | sample TA2MahCa65mmetaG_FD_148642 | JGI IMG/M metagenome (GOLD analysis project Ga0194120, IMG submission 148642) | Freshwater microbial communities from Lake Tanganyika, Tanzania - TA2015019 Mahale Deep Cast 65m | ecosystem: Environmental > Aquatic > Freshwater > Lake | place: Tanzania: Lake...
CAAAGATGCTCGAAAAACGCGAACTCTTGGAAACGGTATCTTTGAACCGTACCTTGGGCGACGTAACTCTAGTCGTAGAAAAGAGAAAGCCGTTCGACATTCTCGCCGAACGGCCTTCAATCCAGTCGAGTCGGGGCGAGAGGATTCGAACCTCCGACCTCTTGGTCCCGAACCAAGCGCTCTAGCCAGGCTGAGCCACGCCCCGGATGTGCCCATCTTAACGGTTTCGAGGCCAGTCGGCCAAGGGGGATTTTTTCACGATTCGCCCACCACGAACGGCACGAATCGACACTCCACAAGATACTCCACCTCGACGCGATCTCCTCGCTTCCGACGCGCTTCGAGCCACTGCGACGCGCTCGACCCGAACGGACCCACCAGCACGCCGCCCTCCCGCAACTGGTCCCATAGGGCGTGCGGACAGTCGGCCGCCGCCGCCGTGATGAGGATCCGATCGTACGGCGCCCCTTGCGGCGCGCCGAGCGATCCGTCGCCCACCACGAACCGGATGTTGAAGTACCCGAGCGCGTCCAAGCGCCGAGCCGCCTCCTCCGACAACGCCGCGTGCCGCTCGATCGTGACCACCTCCCGAGCCAGCTCGGCGAGCACGGCCGTCTGATAGCCGCTGCCCGTACCGATCTCCAAGACCCGCTCATCGCCTTCGAGTCCGAGCGCCTCGGTCATCAAGGCCACCATGAACGGCTGGCTGATCGTTTGATCGCAGCCGATCGGCAGGGCCCGGTCCCCGTACGCGTCGCTCGGCCGCACCCGATCGACAAACACCTCGCGCGGCACACGGCCCATCGCGTCGAGCACGCGTTCGTCGCGGATCCCTCGGCCCCGCAGGTCTTGCCGCACCATCCGTCGGCGCGCCTCGCGGCCTTCCTCGTTCCCCCGCGGATCACCGGTTGGGACCATTGGGTCAGTCGCCTTTTGACGGCCGCCAATCCACAAGATGCATCTCGACGGTCTGCCGGCCTCGGAATTCGTTGATCACCGGCGAGAAGGCGACATCCAAGGGTCCCGCGTGATTCCGAAGCGCGTCGGCCCATTCACCCTTTCCGAACGCGACTCCGCGCAGCGTCGTGCGGAGCTGGACCATTTCGATGGCGAGGTGCCGATCCCCGCCTCCGATCGTACGCGGCTCGCCGGCCAGAGTCACCCGCGACGCGCAAAGCACGGGCCTGGGGTTGCCTTCCCCGAATGGTGCGAGCATCTCGATCTGCCGCACGGTGCGGACCGTCAATTGGCTGAACGGCGTCTCGGCGTCGATCCGAAGCTCGAATTCCGTTCCGCCGTCCGCGCTCCGGCGCGACGCCGCGCCGCAAAACGCCGCGCGGAAGGCGTCGATCCGGTGCGGGTGGATCTTGAGTCCGGCGGCGGCCGCGTGCCCGCCGTGCCCCACGAGGAACTCGCCGCATTCGGCAAGCGTCGCGTGCAGATCCAGGCCGCCCCCGGATCGAGCCGAACCCACGGCCGGCTTCACCCCCGCGCCGTCGCGTGAAATGACGATGACCGGCCGATGGTATTTGTCGGCGAGTCGTCCGGCGACCAACCCGATCACGCCCAGATGCCAATCGTCGCCGTCGAGCACCAAGGCGGCGTCGCGTTCGGGATCGTGCCGTTCGCGGATCCGCCGAGCGGCCAACTGCAGGACACTCCGCTCAACGCCGTCCCGCTGCACGTTCAACGTGTGAACATACTCCGCCAGTTCGTTGGCCCGCTCGGCCGATTCGGTCGTCAGCAGCTCGACGGCCAACTGCGCCTGGCCCATCCGGCCGGCCGCGTTGAGTCGCGGGCCGAGCACGAACGCGATGTCCTCGCTCGTCAATCGGGCCTTCTCGTTCAATCGGGTGACCCGCATCAGCGCGGCCACGCCGACGGGCGGCCGTTGGGTGAGCGATTCGAGTCCGCGGCGCACGATCAATCGGTTTTCATCGACGAGCGGCACGACGTCGGCGACCGTTCCGATCGCGGCGAGCCCGATCGCCTGCAAGAGGAAATCGCGGAGCGGTTCGGTGACGCGCGCCGCGCCGCTCGCGACGCGGCACAGGCCCCACGCGAGTTTGAACGCGACACCCGCGCCGCACAGTCCGGCGAACGGATAATCGGAGCCGGGCAATCGCGGATGGACGAGCCCGAGCGCGTTCGGCAGCCGGTCCGACAACTCGTGGTGGTCGGTGATGATCAGTTCGAGGCCGAGCCGCGCGGCCGTCTCCGCCTCGCGCACGCTGGTGATACCGCAGTCGACGGTCACGACGAGCGAGATGCCCCGCGCCGCGAGGTTCCTCAGCGCGTCGTCGTTCAGGCCGTATCCATCGTCGAGTCGATTGGGGATGTGGTGATCGACGTCCGCGCCGACATGTCTCAGGCACCGGATCAGGATCGCGGCGGCGGTCATGCCGTCGGCGTCGTAGTCCCCGTAGACGGCGATGCGCCGCCCGGCGCGCACCGCGTCCATGATCCGATCGACGGCGGCGGGCAAACCCGGCAGCGTGTCCGGGTCCCGCAACTGAGTGAGCCTCGGTTCGAGGAATTGGCGGATCGATTCGGGCTCGTCGATCCCTCGGGCGACGAGCAACTGGGCGACCACGGGCGGCACGCCCGCCGAACGCTCGACCGTCGTCACGCGCTGCGCGTCGTGCGGCGATATCCGCCAACGATTGCCCATGACCTCCTGCCACATCCGGCCGATCGATCGATCGCGGATCGCCATCGGCCCAATCGTTTTCCGCGAGTCGTTTTCCACGGAGGCGTTTTCCTCGAAGCATCTTCCTCGAGGCACATGCCGCCCTATTTCTTCTTTTCGACGTGCACGGTGTGTTTGCGAAGCCGCGGACTGTATTTCTTGAGCCGCAGTTTTTCGCCGCCCGACTTGCGCCGAAGCGAATAGTTGTAGTCGCCGGTCTCCTCGCAAACGAGAAAGACCACTTCTTTCTTCTTGCTCTTGCCGCCCTTCGCCATCGCGCGCTCCTCGATCGACTGGAACCACGAGCCGTTCGCCCCGTCTCCGCGACTCGAACCACCACCATAAAAGGAACGGCCCGATTCCACAATGACGGCCGCCGATTTTCCTTGCCGGTCCCGGCGACCGGCGGTCGGCAGTAAGGTATTGCGATTGCTTGACTTTGGCAAGAGGGACCGATACCCTGAAATGCGCCGGCTTATCGTATCGTAGTGGGCCAATCGAGTCGGGAGAACGGGGCCAATGGCGGTCGTCGGACGGAAAACGGATCGCGACGCGGTGTCCGCGAAACAGGCGTCCCTCGAAAACAGGGCCGAACGCGCGGCGACCGCGCCGGCCGATCACGAGGGAACCGAACAGGAGGACGCCGGGTCGGAGGACGCCGGGTCGGAGGACGCCGGGTCGGAGGACTACGAGGAGATCGCGCCGACGGGGCGCGATTTCATGCTGTTCATGGCCGCGCCGAGCTGGATGATCAGTCTGATCGTCCACATGATCTGCATCTTCCTGCTCGCCATGATCACGTTGCCACAGCCTGAACGGGGCCGGACGGTGCTCACCGTCGCCAATCCGTCGAAGGAGCCGGAGGCGATTGAGAAGTTCGAGCTGAATCAGATCGTCGAGGTTCCCGACATGACGATCGAGCCGAGCCGAGTCGGCCCGACCGACGCGCTCACGACGACGACGCTCGACGTCGAGGTCCCCGATGTGAGTCTCTCGACCGATCTCGACGCGGCGCCGATCCAGATCGATTTGACGGCGATCGCCGAGCGCACGGCGCCCAAGAACGTATTGACGAAGGCGATCGGCACGACGACCGGCACAGGGCTCGCCGGACGGGGCGCCGCCATGCGGTCCGAGATGGTCCAGAAGTACGGCGGCAACGCGGGGAGCGAGGCGGCGGTCGCCATGGCGCTCAAGTGGATCGCCGCGCATCAGCTTCCCGACGGCGGATGGTGTTTTGATCATACGATCGGACCGGGAAGCCGCCTTTCGCCCAACCCGGGCGGGCTGCGCGAGGCGCGCAACGGCGCGACGGCCATGGCCCTGCTCCCGTTCCTCGGCGCCGGGCAGACGCACCTGGAAGGCGAATACAAGGAGGTCGTCGCGAAGGGCCTCTTGTTCTTGATCGCTCAACAAAAAGCGAGCGGTTCGCTCCACGAGTCGGGCGGCGCGATGTACTCGCACGGGCTCGCGTCGATCGTGTTGACGGAAGCGTACGCCATGTCGCAGGACCGCAAGCTCGCCGGACCCGCGCAGGCCGCGTGCAATTTCATCGTCTACGCGCAGGATCCGGTCGGCGGCGGATGGCGGTATGGCCCTCGGACCAGCGGCGACACGTCGGTCGTCGGTTGGCAGCTCATGGCCCTCAAGAGCGGCAACATGGGATACCTTCAGGTTCCGGGCAACGTGATCATCGGCGCCGGCCGGTTCCTCGACGCGGTCCAGACCGACGGCGGCGCGAAGTATGGATACGCGACGCCCGGCGCGGGCCCGGCGACGACGGCGGTCGGCTTGCTGTGCCGCATGTACATGGGCTGGAAACACGACCACACGGCGCTCACGCGAGGCATCGATTACCTCGACAAGTCCGGCCCGAGCGATTCAAACATGTACTACAACTACTACGCGACGCAGGTCATGCGGCATTACGGTGGCGAGCCATGGGACCGGTGGAACGCCAAGATGCGGGATTTCCTGGTGAAGACGCAGAGTTCCGACGGGCCCGCGCGCGGGAGCTGGTATATCGGCGGCGATCATGGGGCCGAACGTGGAGGCCGCTTGTATTGCACGTCGATGGCGACGATGGTTCTCGAAGTCTATTATCGCCACTTACCCATCTACGGGAAAAACGTCGAGGACGATGAGTTCCCGCTGTGAGTGAGGAAGCGACGGCGGGTTTCGGGAGCTACACTGGCGTGGAGCCGCCCGAGATCGACCCGCTACGATCGCTACCAACCGCTCATGCCGTACGACACGATCGAAACCGATCGCGATCTCCCTTCGCAAGCCGTGTCGTGCGAGGCTCCGCCCCGTTTCGAATCCGAGCCGCCGATTCCGGACCTGAGCGATCCGATCGCGCCGCCCATCGAATGGGCGATCGGCGAGCTCGACGCCGAGTCGGGGTCGCGAAGCGCGCCGTGGTCGATCGCCGGGCTGCGCGGCACGACGGGGTTCCTGATCAGTCTGATCGCGCACGCCGGTCTCGTGTTGCTGCTCGCGTTCCTCGCGGTCAGCGCGCCGCGGCGCCGCGCGGCGATGGTGATCACGGCCGTCCGATCGGACGCGCCCGCGTCACTGGACGCCGTGCCGCTCAGCGGACTCAAGACGACCGATCCGTCGCCATTCGCGCCGGAGCCCGATCCGGCGCCGATGGTCGCGCCGGGCGTTCCCGACTTGGATCGACCGGCCGAGGGGGGCGCGGCGCGATCCGCGGCGCGGCCGGATCCGGCGTCGCGCGCGTTCCTCGATCGGATGATGGGGCCGTCGCACGCGGCGGTCGGCGGGGGTTTTGAAGGCCGGGATCCCGAGTGGCGAGGTCGGCTCGCCACGGCGGGCGGCGGATCGGCCGACAGCGAACTGGCCGTGGAAACGGGCCTCGCGTGGCTCGCCGCCCACCAACGGCCCGACGGCGGTTGGCGATTCGATCTCGACGGACCTTGTCGAGGCCAATGCCGCCATCCCGGCACGGTCGGTTGCACGACGGGCGCGACGGGATTGGCCCTGCTTCCGTTCCTCGGAGCGGGCTACACCCATCAATCGGGCAAATACCGCGACGTCGTCGACAAGGGCCTTTATTATCTGACGAGCCGGATGCTCGTGACGCCGCACGGCGGCGATCTGCAGGAGGGCACGATGTACGCGCACGGCATCGCGACGCTCACCCTGTGCGAAGCCTACGCGATGACGGGCGACGAGCGGTGGCGGCCGGCGGCGCAGGACGCCGTCCGGTTCATCTGCCACGCGCAGCACGAACGGGGAGGTTGGCGGTATGTGCCCGGCCAGCCCGGCGATACGACCGTGTTCGGTTGGCAGATCATGGCGCTCAAGAGCGCTCGGCTCGCCCGTCTCGACGTGCCTTCCGTCATCGTTTCGAACGCGATGGACTATCTCGACAGCGTGCAATCGCAAGGCGGCGCGGCCTACGGCTACCAAAAACCGGGCAACGAACCCGCTCCGACGTCGATCGGCCTGCTCGCCCGCATGTACCACGGTTGGAAGCGGGACGACCCGCGGCTCGCGCGGGGCGTCTCCATTCTCGAAACGCTCGGGCCGTCAAGACACGACGTCTATTTCGACTACTACGCGACGCAGGTGCTCCATCACTACGGAGGCGAGGGCTGGTTGAAATGGAATCCAAGGATGCGCGACTACCTGATCGCGACGCAGGACCAGGAAGGCCACGAACGGGGCAGTTGGCATTTCCTCGACAAACACGGATCGGTGGGCGGCCGGTTGTACTCGACGGCCATGTGCGTCATGATCCTCGAAGTGTACTACCGCCATATGCCGATGTACGGCGACGACGCGATCGACGTCGGATTCTGACGCGTGCCGCCGAGGCCCTTCCGGTCGCGCCATGCGGATCCTCCCCGTCATCGATCTTGCGAACGGCGTCGCGGTCCACGCGGTGGGCGGCGACCGGTCGACGTACGGCCCCTTGCGAAGCCGGCTGGTCGATTCGGGCGCCGGGTCCGATTCGAATGACACACATCCGTCACTCGACCTGCTCCGCTTGGCGCGGGCCCTCCGAGCCCGTCCAGGGCTCGATACCGTGTACCTCGCCGATCTCGACGCGCTCCGGGGCGGCCCGCCTCAGTGGTCGGCCGCGGCCCGATTGTTCGCCGAAGGCCTTGAGCTCTGGATCGATCCGGGGTGCCGCGGCGCGGAGGACGCGGCGGCGTACCGGAAGCGGCTGGACGCCGAGGGGGGCGCGACGAGTTCCCTGATCGTGGCGCTCGAGACGTGGCGTGACCCGTCCGAACTCGGCCCGCTCCTCGATCGGTTCGGCGCCGACCGGTTCGTGTTCAGTCTCGATCTCCGAGCCGGCCGGCCGCTCGCCGCCGGATCGGCATGGGAGCCGACGCCCGTCGGGATCGCTCGCCAGGCCGCGGAGGCGGGATTCGATCGCATGATCCTGCTCGACGTCGCCCGGGTGGGCCGGCGGGAGGGGATCGTTCATGGCGACACGATACGCGATCTTCGAGCGGCCGTGCCCGGAGTGCGCTGGTTTCCGGGCGGAGGCGTCCGATCGGTCGACGATCTCCGTGAGCTCGAATCGCTCGGCTGCGCCGGCGCGCTCGTCGGCACGGCCCTGCATGACGGAACGATACGGCCGTTTTCGACGTAATTCGCCTCAAATGTCGCTCGCCTCAAATGTCGCTCGCCTCAAATGTCGCTCGCCTCAAATGTCGCTCGCCTCGGAGAGGCGAGCGACTTTGGCGACCAAGGAATTACAAGGGGGGAACCCGATGTTGCAAACCGCGGAATGCGGAATGCCGCGCGTCGGAAAGCCGAACACGCGACGCAACCTACTGCCATACGAGAACTTCGAGTCGATCGCCGTTAGTGGGCTCGCCGAGTTGGCACACAAGATGCACCAGGACGCGATCCGGGCGTCCTGGGCGGCGTCCCGGGGGGTTCGGAAAAGTCCCGGCTCGGCGGCAAACCCGCCCCGATCGCGACAAACTCCCGAATTCTCCGAAGACCGACGCAAGTTCGCAAGCGATCGGTTCGATAAACTGTTCCGCGCGGAATCCGCCTTCGAGAGCGCGGGTTGATTCACTGACCGGCATGCAAGGAGTGCAGCACAATGTCCATCTGTACGAAGGTCGCCGTGTCCACTTTGGTCCTGAGCCTGCTGTCGGGGCCCTCGTCGGCGTTCGCGCAGGGCGGCGTCAACGTCGCGTTGATCGACATCAGCTACGTGTTCAAGAACCATACGACCTTCACGCAGCGGAGCGAGGCGATCAAGAAGGAGGTCAAGGACTACGAATCGCAAATGAACGACCAGCGGAAGGCGCTCACCGACAAGCGCGCCGGGCTCCAGAACTATAAGGTTGGAAGCCCCGAATACGAAAAGCTCGAAGCCGACATCGCGAACGAAATCGCCCAGCTCGAAGTCGCCGCGAATCAGAAGCGGCGCGACATCCTCGAACGCGAGGCGAAAGTCTACTTCGAGACGTATCAAGAGGTGCAGGAGGCGATCGCGGCGTTTTGCGGGAAACACGGGATCGGCCTCGTGCTGCGTTACGACAGCGAGCCGATCGATCCGGCCGACCGCGCCTCCGTTCTGCGGGGCGTGAACCGGGCGGTCATCTACCAGGACCGGATCGACATCACGCGCGAGATCCTGAGCTCCGTCAACGCGCCGCGCCAGGCCCGTCGTTGATCGCGAGGTTCGCCCTCGCGTCGCCTGTTCGGCGTTCAGCGCCAGCGCGGCTCGCGTTTTTCGAGGAATGCGGCGAGCCCTTCCTGGGCCGCCTCGGTGGTGCGCGCGGCCGCGCTGGCCGCCGCACCGGCGGTGAGCAGCGTCTGGAGATGTTCGCCGATCGTCTGGTTCAACACCTGTTTTGTGAGCTGCAAGGCCTCCGGCGCGGACTTCGCCACCTCGACCGCCAGCTCGTGGGCCCGAGCCCAGACCAGATCGGTCGCGACCAGTTCGTGGGCGAGCCCCACGCGATGCGCCTCGGCGGCCGAAATCGACTGCGCGGTGAGCAGCAAGCGGGCCGATTGGCTCCCACCGATCCGGAAATGGAGCAGCGGCGCGACAATCCCCGCGACGATCCCGCGGCGCGGTTCGGGGAGTCCGAACGCCGCGTCCTTCGCGGCGAGGACGAGATCGCAGGCGAGCACGAGCCCCAGACCTCCGGCGATCGCGGGCCCGTTCACGGCGGCGATGATCGGCTTGGGGAATTCGAGCAGTTCGGTCATGAGATCGCGGTAGGTGACGGCGTCGTCGTACCACTGCGGATGCGGATCCTCGAGTTCGCTTGTCGCGCGCATTTCCCCGAGATCCATACCGGCGCAGAACGCGGTTCCCGCGCCGGTGAGGATGACCGCCCGCACGCTGCGTTCCAGATGGAAATCACTCAACGCCTGACGCAGTTCGGCGATCAGATCGCGGGACAGGGCGTTGCGTTTCTCGGGGCGGTTCAGCACGATCGTGCCGCTCGGCGCGTGCTTCTTCAACTGCAGCAACGGGCCCATGGGATGCTCCTCGTTCGGTTCGGACAGGGCCGCGGGCGGCGGGCCCATCGCGCCGCGCGAACGGGGATGCGGCCGTCCACGTTCATCGGGAATTCACCCGGACGCCGCACCCGGCGGATCGGTTCCTCGCGGTAGGCGCAATTCCTGAGCGGCCGTTCCAAACAACTTGCCCTGCGTGTCGCTCCGCAACGATCGGCCGGCTCCGCCATCGAGGGCATTGTACAGCATGAAATTGAGCGCCTGGACATTCGGCAACTCGAATCGCTCGACGCGATCCGTGCCGGACGAGGCGAAATGCGCCAGGATCCGGTCGGCCGTCAGTTCGCGCACCAGGAACGCGTACGACTCGGGCCGCCGCGCGATCACGCCCAGGTTGACGTGATTGCCTTTGTCGCCGCTCCGCGTGACGGCGAGTTCTCCCAACCGGATCGTCGTGGACGCGCTGGGTTCCGTCATGCGTCGTTTCGCTCCGAAGTGGGCGGCAAGTCCGCGGCCGATTCGAGCCATTGCCTCGCCGTCCGAATCTCGATATGGGCTTCGACCAGATCGCGTGGAACGGTTGTGGGCCAGTACGCGAACACAGGTCGCGAGGCGCTCCGTCCGACGGCGTATCCGGCGAGTCCCGCGGGGCCGCTCGTGATAAGCGGCGCCGCTTCCTTGGTGAACCGTTCGATCGCATCCCGTCTTCGGTCCCGTGCCGAGACCCGCAGCACAACCTCGCTCGGCGATCGGTCCTGGCGGTCTTCGAGTCGTTGGAGGCCGTGGACGCACGGACGTAGGCCCGGCACGCTCTCGCCCGCGCCGAGGCACTCGATGTGGACGCGGTCGAGCGTGACGCCGGCGCGCGCGAGTCGGCCGATGATGAGTTCGGCCGTTCGCCGAGCCTTCTCGACGCAGTGCCGTCCCGCGACGACGAGCTGCACACTCGACGTGAATCCGTCGTGATAGGCGAGCGACACCTTGTAATCGGCGGGCGGGGGAGTTCCCCGCGCGCCGCGCACCGCGACGCGATCGGCGTCCGATTCGCGCACGTCGACCGATGTGAAGTCGACGGTCACGTCGGGCGTCCGATAAGCGCGCGGATCACCGATCTCATAGACCAGTTGTTCGATCACGGAAAGCCGATCGACGCGACCGCCGGAACCCTCGGGTTTGGTGATGATCGCATCGCCGCGCGCGTCGACTTCGGCGATCGGGTATCCGACGGCTTCGAGCTCGACGTCGTCCCACCGCACCGAGTACCCGCCCGTCACCTGCGCGCCGCATTCGATCAGATGGCCGGCGACGCTCGCGGCGGCGAGCCGATCGTAGTCGTCCCACGCCCATCCGAAATGGTGAACGGCGGGACCCACGGTCAGCGACGCGTCGGCGACGCGGCCCGTGATGACCAGATCGGCGCGGCCTTCGAGCGCGTCGGCGATCGGCCGCGCGCCGAGGTACGCGTGCGCGGACGTGACGGGCCGATCGAGTTCGGCGAGCGGCCGGCCGGTGTCGAGATGCGCCAACGGGCATCCCGCCGCGCGCAGCGCATCGAGCCGGTCGGTCAGTTCGTCGCCCCAGATTCCGGCGATACGAAGTTCGGGAACGCCTTGGTCGACGAGCCGCCGCGCAGCCGCCTCGACGCATGCCCGCGGATGCACGCCTCCCGCGTTCGTCACGATCCTCGGTCGATCGGGACGCGCGAGATGGTCGCGGATCGAGTCGAGCACGGTCAGGAAATCGCGGGCGTATCCGAGCGAAGGTTGTTTGCGGCGCTGATGCGCCAGGATCGACACGGTAAGTTCCGCGAGGTATTCGAGTGTCAGCACGTCGACGGACGACGCGTCGAGCAACCGGCGCGGCGCGTCGAGGCTGTCTCCGAGGAACCCGGCGGCGTTCGCGATGCGGATCGTCATCGGGCGGTTCCCGGAAGGTCGGTTCAGACTTGATAAACGCCGACCCGGAACGGTTCGGAATTGGGGGCGCGGGTCACGATGGCGAGCGATTCGATGAGCGCGGTTCGGGTGGCGGACGGTTCGAGGATCGCGTCGACCCATCCCCGGGCGGCCGCGTAACGGACGTCCGTTTGCCGCTCGTACGCCTCGCCGACCCGCGCCCGCAACGCGTCGAGATCGCTCCGCTCGTCGGGGCCGACGTTCTTGGCCGTGATTTCGACGAGCGTACCGACGGCCTGATCGGCGCCCATCACCGCGCATCGGGCCGTGGGCCAGGCGAAGAGGAACCGCGGATCGAACGCCTTGCCGCACAGCGCGTAGTTCCCGGCCCCGTACGAGCCTCCCATGAGGACCGTCAGTTTCGGCGATCGGCTGTTGCTGACCGCGTTCACCAGCTTCGCGCCCGCCTTGATGATCCCCTCCCGCTCGCTGTCCTTGCCCACCATGAAGCCGTTCACATCCTGCAGGAACAGGATCGGGAGCGTCTCTTGGTTGCAATTCAAGACAAAACGCGCCGCCTTCTCGGCCGATTCGACGTAGATCACGCCTCCGAATTCATAGTATCGATCGGGAGTCGTCACGCGGTGGTGCTGATTGGCCACGACCCCGATCGCGTAACCGCCGAGCCTCGCCGTGCCGCAGACGATCGTGCGGCCGTAGTCCGGACGGAACTCGTTCCACGTGCCCGCGTCGAGAATGCAGTCGAGGACTTCGCGGATCTCGTAATCGCGGCGCGGATCGGTCGAGACGAGCGTATCGAGTTCTTCGGGATCGCGGCGCGGCGGCCCTTCGGCGATCCGCGAGAAGGGAGGCGGCGGGTCCGCCGCATCGGGCGGACCGAGCTCGACAAGCCGCCGGATGCGGTCGATGCATGCCTCGTCGTTCGGCTCATGGAAGTCGACCGTGCCGCTGATCGTCGCGTGCATCGTCGCGCCGCCAAGCTCCTCGCTCGACACCTGTTGTCCGATCGCGCTCTTCACGAGCGCGGGTCCGGCGAGATAGAGTCCGGACCCTTCGGTCATGAGCACCTTGTCGCAGAGCACGGGAAGGTAGCCGCCGCCCGCGACGCAGTTCCCCATGATCGCGGCGATCTGCGGGATTCCCGCCGCCGAGATCACGGCGTTGTTGCGGAAAATGCGCCCGAAATCATCCTCGTCGGGAAACACGTCCTCCTGAAGGGGAAGGAAGATGCCAGCGGAATCCACGAGATAGATCAGCGGAAGACGATTGGCGAACGCGATGCGCTGCGCTCGAAGGACTTTCTTGGCCGTCGCCGGAAAGAACGCGCCCGCTTTCACCGTCGCGTCGTTCGCGACGATCATCTGACGTCGGCCCGCGACGCGCCCGACGCACGTGACAACGCCCGCGCCCGGAGCGCCGCCCCATTCGTCGTACATGCCGTACCCGGCCCACAGGCCCAGTTCGAGCGGAGTCGTCCGCGGATCGACGAGTCTTGTAATCCGTTCCCGGGCCGTCCATCGCCCCTTTTGATGCTGCCGCTCGATCGCCGCCGATCCGCCTCCTTCGCGCAGCCGCCCTTCGTCGATGCGAATCCGCTCGACAAGCTCGCGCAAGTTGGACCTCGGCCGGGTCGGTGCCATGCTTCCACTCCTTTTCCGCACTCTCCGGCAAAGGTAGCACGCCGCCGCTCACCCGGAAAGCGGTTGCGGCCGGCTCGCAACGACTCGAACCGTTCGCGCGGAACATGTCCAAGCCGCGCGGAAACGGGAGGCCCGGCGAGCCGGTGGCGGCAAGTCGCTGTTCACGATTCAAACGCGCGCCCCGATTTGGGACGGCGCTCGACGAGCGGCCGGCCGTTCGCCGCGACGCGTCGAGTGCGGCCTTCGGCCCGCATCGATCGTTTTTTCCGCGAATGAGCCCCGTGGTCACGCGCCGAAACCGAAGAAGATCGCGATTTGGCGCGCGGAGTGCTCTCCTCTAAGAGACATTCATCGATCGTGGTCGCTTTCATTCGACCGTTTTCATGCAGCGTGATCCCGCTGATGGGCACGGCTGGCCGCAAGGCTGGTCGTGCCCTATTTTGTTTCTTGTCGCGCGGGCGCACCGCGGGACGGCGACATCGACCACCGATCCGGAGTACGCGTATGCTCGGCACGCCGCGCGCCGCCCGTTCGCGGGAATGGAAATCCACTCCTTGTCGGCCTCGTTTGTTGGGTCCGGTTCGAGCGATCGCGGTGTGGCTCGCCTGGCACGCGATCGGATGGGCGGCCGCGGCCGGCGAACCGGAGCGGATTCCGCTTTGGAACGGCCGAGCGCCGATCGGCGACGGCCGATTCGAAAGCGCCGAGGCGTGGCTGACGATCCATGTGCCCGACAAGCCGCGCGGCGACGCGGTCGTGATTTGTCCGGGCGGAGCGTACACGGGCCTGGTGGTGGATTCCGAAGGGCATGGAATCGCCGAATGGCTCGGACGTCACGGCGTGGTCGGCGCGGTGCTCGAATACCGGCTTCCGGCGGGCCGGCATCGCGTACCGCTCTTGGACGCGCAGCGCGCCGTTCGCCACCTGCGGGCTCGGGCCGCCGCGATCGGCATCAAGACCGACCGGATCGGCGTGATCGGGTTTTCGGCGGGAGGCCATTTGGCGTCGACATTGGGTACGCACTTCGACGCGGGTGATCCGGCCGCGTCGGATCCGATCGATCGGATGAGTTGCCGTCCCGACTTCATGATCCTCATCTATCCCGTCATCACAATGGGCGCGGGCGGCCACTCGGGGTCGCGCGAGGCACTCCTGGGCGGGAATCGATCGGCCGAGTTGATCGGCGAGTATTCCAACGAGACGCGCGTCACGGCCGAATCGGCGACGCCTCCGACGTTCCTCGCCCACGCGCTCGACGACACGGTCGTACCACCCGACAACAGCCGCGCGTTCCACGAGGCCATGCGAAGATCGGGCAAGGAATCGGAGCTGCTTCTCTTGCCGTCGGGCGGGCACGGCTTGAACGGCTATCAAGGCCCGATGTGGGACGCGTGGCGGCAGCGCGTGCTTGAATGGTTGAGACCCGCGGGATGACGAAGCAACGACCGGCCGCCGAGCAGAAGGCAGGCGATCGACAGGAGAGCGGTTCCCGCGCACACGACAAGGAAGAAAGTCGCGAAATCGGTCGTTCCGGGCCGCGCGGCGCGGGCGAGCATCACGGCCACGTATCCCAGGTAGCCGACCGAATCGGCCGTATACATCAAGAAGCCGAGATTGCCCGGTTCGCGCGTCATCGCGATCAGTCGCTCGAACAGCGTCGTATGGACGGCGACGTACGGCAGATAGAGTCCGAGTCCGACGAGCACCATGAAGGGGAACGCGCCGATTCCGGCGGTCGCGCGGGCGGCGACCGCGATGAGGACGCATGCGAAACCGACGGCGCAGGTTCCGAGCGACGCGGCGAATGCCCTGCGATTGTCGCGGAACAGCACGGCGCCGCCGCTCGCGGCGAGCACGCCCATCGCGACGAGGATCTCGGAATGCGTGAACGTCGCGGGAGCCGCCGGTTCGCCGAGTCCTCGCCAGAGTTCCGGCGCGAAGTCGCCTCGAAGACCGCGCGCGATCGTAACGAGCAGGTACATGGCGATCAGCGGTATCAGCCCGCCCGCGTATCGTCGCAGGAACGCGGCGCGCAGGTCCGCCGGCATGGTGACGCGCCGAGTCCGCGCGGCGATGTCCCGCGCGTCGGGCCCCGGGGTCCGCGACAACATGGCGATGAACAGGCCCATCGGCGCGGCGGCCACCAGGCCGGCGACGCTCGGCATCCACCGTTCCTCGAACCCCCATTCGAGCAGTGACGCGCCGAGCGATTTGGCGACGCCGTCGGCCAGGATGAAGCTCGTGCACAGGCCCGCCGCAAGCGCCTCGGTGAGCCGACGCCCCTCGAGGAATCCGAGGACGATGCCGAACACCATGCCCAACGGGTAACCGTTCAAGAAGAAACAAACAACGTTCCATGGCCTTGGCAATACGGCGAAAAGAACGAGCGAGCCTTCCGCCCAGACCATCAGGGCGACCAGCGAGCGGGTTCGCCGCTCGGGCGGCAGTTCGGCGATGATCTTGATGCCGACGAACTTCGCCGTCATGTATCCGAGCACTTGGGCGATGACAAGAAGGGTTTTGAAGTCGAGCCCACCCAGGCGGGATTCGTCGAACGGGGCGGCGGTGAACGGTTTTCGGAATCCGAACATGCAGAAGTACGTTCCGAACGCCGCGACGGTCGCCCAAACCGCCCAGAAGGCATTGCGTTCGGATCCGTCCTTCGACGCGTCGGGCGTGGAACTCGTTTCCTTCATCGCGCGCATCGCTCCCTTGTCGTTTCTCGTCCCCGCATCCGCGGCGCCGCTCGACCCGCCCCCATCGGATGCGTTGGTTCCAATATAATAATCGGGCCCCCGCGGGTCAGACCCTGGGGACCGTCTCCGTGGGGAAGCTTGCCCCACGGGGGATGGAACTGCGATGGAGAGTCGAACCATGGCGATGATGGCCGTTCATCGAGTGCGGCGCGATGCCGCGATGCGATTCGCGTGGGTTCTGCTGATCGGAGTCGGCGCGACGGCCGCGAGCGCGTGGGAAGCGAGGCCCGACCATCCCAATGTTGTCGTTCTGCTCGCCGATGACTCGGGTTGGGGCGACCTGGGCATCCACGGGAATACGAATGTCACGACGCCGAATCTCGACGCGCTCGCGAGGGCCGGCGCGACGTTCGACGCGTTTTTCGTCTGTCCCGTCTGCTCGCCGACCCGCGCCGAGTTCCTCACGGGCCGATACCATCCCCGGGGCGGCGTGCGCGGCGTTTCGACGGGCCAGGAGCGGCTGGATCTGGATGAGCGGACGATCGCCGAGGTCTTCCAAAGGGCCGGGTACGCGACGGGCGCATTCGGCAAATGGCACAACGGCACGCAATGGCCCTATCATCCGCTCGCGCGCGGGTTCGACGCGTATTACGGATTCACGTCGGGACATTGGGGCGAGTACTTCGATCCGCCGCTCGACGACAACGGCGCATTTGTTCGAGGCAAGGGTTTTGTTTCGGACGACTTCGCCGACCATGCGATGGAATTCATCGAACGGAACCGTACGAAACCGTTCTTCTGCTATGTTCCGTTCAACGTTCCGCATTCCCCCTACTGCGTGCCGGCCGAATACTGGGACCGGTACCGGAACAAGCCGATCTCGATGCGAGGCGCCGATGGCCCGCGCGAATCGATCGAGGAAACGCGGGCCGTGCTCGCCATGGTCGAGAACATGGACTGGAACGTGGGACGGATCTTGAACAAGATCAACGAGCTCGATCTCGCGGAGAACACGATCGTCGTCTATTTCAGCGACAATGGGCCGAACACGGTGCGCTGGAACGGGGGCATGAAGGGTCGGAAGGGAACGACGGACGAGGGCGGTGTTCGATCGCCGTTGCTCATCCGGTGGCCCGGGCGAATCGAGGCGGGGACGCGCGTCGAGGCGATCAGCGGAGCGATCGACCTGTTGCCCACGCTCGCCGCGCTGTGCGGCATCGCGCCGTTCCCCGACCGTCCGCTCGACGGACTCGACACCAGTCCGCTCTTGTTCGGGAAACAGCGCGCGTGGCCTTCGGACCGGATGATCTTCTCGCACTGGGCGGGGCGCGTGAGCTGCCGCACGCAGCGGTACCGGCTCGACGATCGCGGCCGGCTCTTCGACTTGCAATCCGATCCGGGCCAAAAGACGGACGTCGCCGAGGGCCGACGGGAGACGGCCGAACGGCTGCGCGACGCGGTGGCCGCGTGGCGCGCGGACGTGTTGGGAGAGGGTTCCGGGCCCGCACGCGATGACCGGCCGTATCCGGTGGGATACGCCGAGTTCCCGGTGACGGCGCTCCCCGCGCGGGACGGTGTTCCGCACGGCGGCGTGCGGCGCAGCGCGGCGGCCCCGAATTGTTCCTACTTCGTGAACTGGACGACGGCCGACGACAAGATCACCTGGGAAATCGAAGTGAAGTCGGCGGGTGCGTACGACGTCGACCTGTATTACACGTGCCCCGACGCCGACGCGGGGTCGACGGTGGAACTATCCGTGCGTGATGCTCGGCTGGTTGGCCGCGTGGCGCCCGGATGGGATCCTCCGCTCATCGCCGATCAGGACGTGATTCCGCGCCCGCCGGTCGAGTCGACGATGAAGGAGTTTCGACCTTTGCGGCTCGGTACGGTCCGCCTCGAGTCGGGGCGCGGCGTTTGCGCTCTGCGAGCAATCGAGGTACCCGGCCGGCAGGTCATGGACCTGCGCATGGTCGTCCTGACGCTCCGCGCGGACGGCCGGTGATCGGCCTTCCCCGCTCCGCCGCGCCGGACCGCGGCGGCCTTTTGCGGACGACGTTCGGGGCAAGTAGAATGGGGCCATCCTTCGGTCGGGTTCCGGCCGGTTCTTGATCCGCCACCGGAGCGTTTTCCATGTTGATCCGCGCATTCCCGCGACACGGCGGTCGGTTGGCTTCGTTCGTCGCGCTGCATATGATCCTCGCGCTCGCGTCCGCGCGCGGAGGGGAACCTCGACCGCTCTTCGACGGCAAGTCGTTCGAGGGATGGGAAGGTGACACGAAACAGACATGGCGGATCGAGAACGGCGCGATCGTCGCCGGCTCGCTCGATGCAAAGGTTCCCCGCGACGATTTCCTCTGCACGAAGCGGGCGTTCGAGCATTTCGAACTCGCGCTGAAATACCGGCTCGAAGGCACCGGGGAATTCGTGAAGAGCGGCGTGCAGTTCCACGGAGACGGCAAGACGCTGATCCGGTTCGAGGATATTCGAATCGAGGAGTTGGCCGAGTAGGACCGCCGCCATTTCCTTGGAGAACCCACCATGGAATCCCGTATCCTGTTCGATTCGATCCACGCGCGCCGGCTCCGCCGTCATCGCGCCCAAGCCGCGATTCGAGCGGATCATCCGGCTCGCGTTCGCGGCGGCGCGATCGGCGTGATCCTCGCGATCGCGGCGATCGCCGTTCCCGCGATCGCCGCCGGCCGCGCTCAGGAACAACAACCACCGGCGAATTCGGCCCAGCAGGCAGCGCCCGCGGGCGACGCGAAGGCGAACGAGGGTGCGGCAGGCCGATCGAAGGCCGACGAGGAGCGCGAGCGGCGGCTCGGCGAAATCGAAAAAACCCTGCGCGCGTTGCTCGACGAAGTCCAGGCCATGCGGAAACCGGCCGAGTCGACCGGCGCCGCGGAAGGCGGCGCGTCCGGCACGACGGCGGGCGCGATCCTGTTGTCCGAGAATTGGACGAGGGCGATCCAATGGCGGCCGATCGGGCCGGCCAACATGGGAGGCCGCATCACCGACATTTCGGTTTTTCCCGGCGATTCGAGCTTGTTTTGGGTGGCCACCGCGTCCGGCGGCCTGCTCAAGACGACCAACAACGGCATCACGTTCGAACACCAGTTCGATCGAGAAGCGACCGTCTCGATCGGCGCGGTCGCCGTCGCGCCGTCCGATCCGAACATCGTTTGGGTCGGAACGGGCGAAGGCAATCCGCGTAACTCGGTTTCCTACGGCGACGGAGTCCACAAGTCGACCGACGGCGGCAAGACCTGGAAGAACATGGGTCTCGCCGACACGTATCAGATCGGAGGACTCGTCGTGCATCCCACCGATCCCAACATCGTCTATGTCGGCGCGCTCGGCCGGTTGTACGGCCCCAATGACGATCGGGGCGTCTTCAAGACGACCGACGGTGGCGCGACCTGGAACAAGGTCCTGTTCGTCGACAACAAGACGGGCGTCATCGATTTGATCATGCATCCCACGAATCCGGAGATCCTCATCGCCGCGATGTGGGAGCGCCGGCGCGACGGCTTCGACAGTTGGCCCGGAAGCGATGTGCCGGTTCCCGAGGGGTACAACGGATACGACCCGATCGAGAAATGGGGACCGGGCGGGGGCCTCCACAAGACGACTAACGGCGGCGCCGATTGGAAGCGGCTTGGTGCCGGACTTCCGTCATCGAAACTCGGACGCGTCGGACTGGACTGGTACGCCAAGGACCCGGCCGTCGTCTACGCGATCATCGACTGCGACGCGATCGGGAAGGGCCCCGCGCCCCAGCAGACTTTTTCAGGGATCGTCGGCGCCAACGATGGGAATCGCGCGAAAGTCGTGCAGGTGATGCCCGACAGTCCGGCCGCGAAAGGCGGTTTGCAAGTCGGCGACGTCATCACCAAGATCGACGATCAAGCGATCGACGACTTCGACAAGTTCCTGGATGCGACCCGAGCCAAGCGAGCCAACGACAAGATCGCGTTGGTCGTCGCGCGCGGCGCGGAGACGCCGACCCTCGAGATCACGCTCACGGCGCGCCCAGGCCAGGGCGGCCAAGGCGCGGCGGGCGGCGACCAACCTCGAATGTGGGCGGGATTCATGGCCGAGGATCAGGGCGACAAAATCGTCGTCTCGCGCGTCCTCCCCGATACGTCGGCCGCGCAGGCGGGAATCGAACCGAATGACGTGATCTCGGCGGTCGCCGGAAAGCCGGTCGCCAATAGCGCGGCGCTGAACGATCTGATTCGAAACGCCAAGAGCGGCGACAAACTCAAGCTCACCGTCGTCCGCGGCTCCGATTCGAAGGAAGTCGAAGTCGTCGTGCAGGACGCGCGCGAGTTCTTCGCAGCGCGGGGAGGCGCCACGCCGGGAGGCCAGCAGGCCCCTCCGAGCGGCGTCTTTATGGGCATTCAAGGCGAGAATGCCGAGGGCGGCGCTCGATTGACCGCGATTACCGAGGGTGGTCCCGCCGAAAAGGCCGGGCTCCAACAGGGCGATCTTGTCACGAAAATCAACGGCAAACCGGTCGAGAACTACGAGGCGGTCGTCGCCGTCATCCGCGAGGGAAAAGCCGACGACAAACTGAAGATCGAGATCCGCCGAGGACAGGAAACCAAGGAGGTCGAACTGACGCTTGCGACGCGCCCCGGCGATACGACCCGCGTTCGCCCCTATGGGTTCTCGTATGGAGGTCAACACCCCAACATCCAGGATCAACAGGGAACGAAGGGGTTCGAGTACGGCGGAATCTACAAGTCATCGGACGAGGGCGAAACGTGGACTCGCATCAACAGTCTCAACTCGCGACCGATGTATTTCAGCGTGATCCGAACCGACCCCTCGAACGACCAGCACCTCTTTGTTCTCGGCGTCGCCCAGTATCGGTCGTCGAACGGTGGCGTCACGTTCACGGATGACATGGGCCGCGGCGTCCATGCCGACGGGCACGCGCTCTGGGTGGATCCCAAGGACGGCCGCCACATGCTCATCGGAGTCGACGGCGGCGTCTACGCGACCTACGACCGAGGCAACAACTGGGACCACCTTAACCAGACGGCGATCGGCCAGTTCTACCACGTCGCCATCGCGCCCCACGCGCCCTATCGCGTCACGGGCGGCCTGCAGGACAACGGCACGTGGCTCGGCCCGAGCCTCTCGAAGAACGGGTCGGGCCCGATCAACGAGGACTGGATCTCCGTGGGAGGCGGCGACGGGTTCATGTGCCGAGTCGATCCGCAGGACCCGGATCTGGTGTACTTCACGAGCCAGGACGGCGCGATGTCGCGCAGGAATCTGCGGACAGGCGAGCGGGCGTCGCTTCGTCCGCGGCGTCCGCAGAACGCGCCGGCGTACCGGTTCAACTGGAATTCGCCGTTCATCCTCTCGAACCACAACTCGAAGATCTTCTACGCCGCCGGCAATTTCGTCTTCCGGTCGCTCAACAAGGGCGACAACCTCACTCCCATCTCACCCGAGATCACGCTGACCGAGCGCGGCAGCGCGACGGCTCTTGCCGAATCGCCCCGCGATCCCAACGTGTTGTACGCCGGAACGGATGACGGCGGACTATGGGTCACGCGCGATGGAGGCCGGGAGTGGAAGGAGATTTCGAAAAACGTCGGACTGCCCGGGCCGCGATGGGTCGCGACGATCGAGGCGTCTCGATTCGCCGACGGGCGGGTCCACGTCGCGTTCGATGGACACCGATCGGACGACGACGACCCGTACGTCTTCGTCTCGCAGGATTTTGGTTCGACGTGGTCATCGATCCGCGCGAACCTCCCGCGAGGCTCGACGCGCTGCCTTCGCGAGGATTTGAAGAACGAGCACCTCTTGTTCGTGGGAACGGAATTCGGCGCCTGGTTCTCGCTCGACGGCGGCAAGTATTGGAACAAGTTCAACACGAATTTGCCGACGGTTGCCGTCCATGAGTTCGCCCTGCATCCGAACAACGGCGAACTGGTCGCGGCGACGCACGGCCGCAGCCTCTGGATCACCGACATTTCGGCCATCCGGCAACTCACGGCGGAACACCTCACCAACACGATCGCCTTGTTCGCGCCCGAGACGGTCATCCGATGGCAGCGCGAGGCGAGTCGAGGAGGGACGAATCGGCGGTTTGTCGGAACGAATCCTCCGGCCGGAGCGCAGATCCACTATTCGCTGCCGACGGACGCGAAGCAGGTCTCGCTCAAGATCGTCGACGTATCCGGCGAAACGCTGCGCGAACTCCGCGTCGAAACCAAGGCCGGCCTGCATCGGGCCACGTGGGATCTCTCGCGTTCGGCGGCCCTGAACCGAGGAGGACCGGGCGGCGCGGGCGCGACGGGCGGCCCCGGAGGCCCGCGATCAGGCGGTCCGTCTGGCGGTCGAGGCGCCGGGCGCCGCGGGCCTCGGTCGGCCGACGAATCGGCCCCCGGCGCGGCATGGCAATCGACAGAGACACCGACGGGCGAAGGTACGCCCGATGCGACCAACCCGACGCCGATGAATCCCCCCGAAACCCAGGCAGCCGAGCCGCGCGCGCAGGCGGAAGGCGGCCGAGCGGGCCAAGCAACCGAAACGAGCGGAAGCGGCGGACCCGGCGGCCGCGCCGGCGGTGGACCCGGCGCGGGGTCGCGCGGATTCGGAGGCGGCGCTCGGCCCGTTCCCGCCGGCTCCTACCGCGTACTGCTCACCGTCGACGGCAAGGAGTTCTCCCAGGTCGTGCGCGTCGAACGTGACCCGGGCGCTCCAGCCGACGCGGTCGGCGTTGAGGAGCAGGAGTGGACCGACGAGGGCGATGAGGAAGAGCGGGAACGTGAGCACGAGAAGGAAACCGATTCGCGCGGATCATCCGCGCGGAGCGATCGGATCGACGACGAGGAATCAGCGCATTGACATCGTGAGCGGTTCTTCGTGAAATCCGAAGCCGAGCGTTGCGAGCCGCCAGGCTCGCGACGCGGAGGCGAGGGGGCGCCGCCGCGAAACAACCTCTGGCGACCGTCGCCGCTACGGTTGCGTCGAGCCAACGCTACATTCGCGTCGGCTAGAGCCAACGCTACGGCGGCGCCGCGCCGACCATCGCATCGATGGCGGCGATCGGGTCCGATGTGTCGAGGAGACGAAACGACGCGTCGGCCCGTTCGGCGCGATACGCCGCCCGCGTGTAGGCGAACGCCTCATCGAGGTTCCCGCGAGCGACCGCGTCGCCCGATCCCAGCACGCCGCCCGCGACGACGAGCGGGCGCGGGCAGGCGAGCGCGGCGAGTTGTCCGATATCACCCGTTCGGCGCAGGATGCCCGGGACGAGCGTGCCAAGTCGCTGATTGACGAAGGGCACGTCGGAGATCCACGTCGCCAGTCCGCCGAGCGTCGCGAGGCGGTGTACGCGGCCGTCGAGCGCCGCGACGGCGAGTGCGAGCGTTGAGGCGGGGCCGATTCCGATCAGCGCGAGCGATCGGGTGAGTTCCTTCGAATGGCGTTCGAGCGCCGTGATGAGCCGCGCGACGTCCCAAATCCACTGTCCCAGCAGGGGCCGCCCAATCCAAAGCGACCACTCGGCCGAATTATGATCGGGCGCGCGGCCGATCCGGTCGCCGTTCACCGCGAGCTCGCCCGTCGCGCGGAGATCGGCCGTCACGACGCGCCAACCCCGTTCGCTCAGCGCCGACGCGGCGCCGGAATCGATGGCGGCTCTCCCTTGATCCAGGTCGAGCACGATGGCCGTGCCGCCGGCCGTGCCCGCCGCCGGACGCAGCCGAACGGAAATCGTGATCCCCTCCTCGGTTGTCAGCGCGAAGTCCGAATCAGCCGAATCGTCACGCTTGGGGATCGGACCGTCTCCGAGCGGCGCGCTGTCGGGTTCGGGGAACGCGCCGAGCACCTCGACGAGACCCTGGCGCAGCCTCGCGCGGTCGGCTGCCCAGTGCTCGGCGTGATCCGGTGGAGGGAACTGCGCCAACAGGCTCCGACCCTCGCGCGCGGCGAATTGCGGCAACGTGATGAACGCATCGGGGCGCGAGTCGCCGGGATAACAGCGCAGCGTCTCGGTCTCCTCGACCGTGATGGATGGCTCGGCGATCGGTGATCCGTCGCCCTCTCCCTTCAGGTGCAACGTCATCCACCCATACATGGCCTCCCGCATCGGTTGATGGTAATCGTGGCCCGATTCGATCACCGTGTGCCGCAGGCTGCTTTCGACACCGAACGCTCGAAAAACGGACCTCGCCGACTCGATCGACTTGCTCGCCTCGCCGACCGAGAACTGAAACGCGTCGCGCGTGGCGCTGATCACCATCAGCGCGCGGGGCGCGACGAGTCCGAGCACGGCGGACTCCTCGGTATGCGCGAGAGCGCCCGGCGTCACTTCGCACATGCAGCATGCGGCACTCAAGTAGGCCTGATAGGTTCCGACGGAGCAAACCGGTACGACGCAACGGAATCGATCGTCGATCGCGCCGGCGTACATCGTCTGATTGCCTCCGCCGCTCGCGCCGGTGACGCCGATCCGATCGGGGTCGACTTCGGGACGCGTTCGCAGGTAGTCGACCGCCCGCATGTTGTCGTAGACCTGCAATCCGGCGAGCGCGAGGCCCGACGGCCAAAGCGTGGCCGCCGTCATTTCACCGTGGTATTCGCCGAGCTCCTTTCCGACCGCGCGTTCCCCCGCTCCGAACGCGTCGACCATGAGCACGAAGAATCCGAGCCGCGCGAGGCCGATGCAGCGGGACTGCACAACGGGCTCTTGCTTGGCGAGCCGCCAGTGTCCGTGGACGCACAGGACGGCGGGGCGTCGACCATCGCCCCGCGGAACGTAGGCGTTCGCCGTCATGAGGATCCCCGGCCGAGTCGTCAGAGTGAGCCGTTCGACGTGATAGGCGCCGCGATCGAACCGCCCAAGGACTTTGGGATCGAGTTCGCACGGCGCGTCGGGAAACCCGCCCCAGGCCGCGATCAGCCGCCGTCGCGACGATTCCCGTCGGTCGTTCCATTCGGCGAGGTTCGCGATCGGCCGATCACCGCTGCGCATCGCAATCGCCCGCTGTTGGACGAACGCGCGGAAGGGCGAGTCGGCGCCGGGCTGAGGATACATGGCCGGTTCTCCAGGAAGGCGGGACGTCGAGGTGGAGCCGGCATTATACGCGCCGCGTCGCGCCACGCGGACGGGGTGGACGCACTACGACATCCAGGTCCGCTGCAACCGGAGGATCCAGTCGGGCGTTGTCCGGACATGCCGAGTCAGCCGCCTGCCCGATCGGAAGTAGTAGAACGCCGTTCCGCCCTGAAAGAGCAGCGCGAACAGCGCGGTGAGTCCGTAGATGGCGAACACCAATTGGCGATGGATCCGTTCGAGTTCCTGGGTCGAGCCGAGCACCGTCGCGAGCTCGGGATAGTCGCGCAATTGCCGGCTGATTTCGCTTTCACCCGAAAGACCGCGATGGATCGCGAGCAGGCAATAGACGACGATCATCGCGAGGAAGCCGACCTGATTCCACGAAAGGACTCGGCCGGCGCGCGGATCGAGGCGGCGGATGAGCCGGCGCCCTCGGAATTCATTGACGGCGACCAACACCAGCACGAGCGTCATCACGGCATCGATCGGGTCGCCCATCGCGAACGGCGCCGCGGTGACCGCGAGAATCGCCGATACCCAACCGTTGAACGCCGCGACCCGCTCCCACCGTTGGAATGACCGCGAACGGTCGCACGCGTCGGCGTATTGCCGATGGTCGTCGGCCGACAGAGGCCCGCTCGATCGATCCGTACTCGACGCCACCTGCGCCATATCGAGTCCTCCGCCGAATGCCGCGCGATCGAACGCGGCCCTCGATCCAACCGCGACAGCCGCCCCAACCGGACGTTGGAGGAGCGCATGCCGCGCACAAGTCTAGGTCATCGGAGGCGACACGCAAATGAAAGGAGGAGTGGGGAAACGGAAGGACGGGAAAAGGCGAGGGGCATCTCTCATTCGGGCGTGACGTAGGCGGCCGTGATGCCACCATCGACCAGGAACTCGGCCCCCGTCATGAACGACGATTCGTCCGACGCGAGGAAAAGCGCGGCCTGGGCCATTTCGCGGGCGAGCCCGAACCGGCCCATGGGGATATGGACGAGCCGCCTTTGCTTTTTCTCGTCGGTGTTCAGAAACTTCATCAGGAGTTCCGTGTGGAGCGGGCCGGGGCTGAGCGCGTTGACGCGGATCCTCTCGCGCGCGTGGATGACGGCCAGTTCGCGCGACATGGCGAGCACTCCGCCCTTGCTGGCGGTGTAGGCGAGCTGCGGGGTGGCCGCGCCGAGCCGAGCGACGAACGACGCCGTGTTGATGATCGACCCGCCTCCGGCCCGGCGCAGCGCGGGGATCCCGTATTTGCAGCCGAGGAACACGCCGGTCAGATTGACGGCGAGCGTCTTGTGCCACGTCGCCTCGCTCGTCCGCTCGGCGTCGTCGTCATCGCCGAGCATGATCCCCGCGTTGTTGAAGAGGATGTCGAGTCGGCCGAACCGGCGCTCGGTCTCCTCCACCATCCGGCGGCAATCGTCGGACCGCGATACGTCGGCTCCCACGGCGATCGCCTGCCCGCCCGCCGCGCGAATCGATTCGGCGACGTTCCGGGAAGGCTCCTCGTGGACATCCACCACCACGACGTTCGCGCCTTCCCGCGCGAACAACTCGGCCGATTCCTTCCCGATACCGCTCGCCCCGCCCGTAATGAGGGCGACCTTGTTCGTGAGCCTCACCGGAGCCTCCCGTGGGTTGATGCCGCGTTGACAAGGGACTGAAAAAGGCGCTGCTGGACGGCGTCCGTCGCGGCCGTGAGTTCGGGATGCCATTGGACGCCCGCGAGCCACGCGTCGTCGCGCGATGCGTCGAGTTCCACGGCCTCGATGACGAGGTCGTCGGTCGATCGCGCCGCGACGCGGAGCCCGTTTCCCAACGCATCGATCGCTTGATGGTGCCACGAGGCCACGGAGCATCGCGCCGCGCCGAGCGTCCGGGCAAGTCGCGAATCGGCGTCGATGGCCACCGCGTGCGTTGTCGCGCCGCGGAGCCCGTTCCGATGGGCGACCGAATTCCCGACGACATCGGGAAGATGTTGGATGAGCGTTCCGCCGAGCGCGACGTTCAGGATTTGAACGCCTCGGCAGACGGCGAGCAGCGGCAGGGCGAGCTCGAGCGCGCGCGGCACCATCGCCAGTTCCTGCTCGTCCCGTTCGTCATTGTCGCCATAGGTCCGCGGATCGCGCTCCGCGCCGTACCGTCGCGGTTCGATGTCGCCGCCTCCCGTCAGGATCAGTCCATCGATCGCCGTGAAGAGGGCATCGAGCCGATTCTCACCCGGCGGGAGCAGGAGCGGCAATCCACCGGCGCGGCGCACCGCGTCGACGTACGGACGGGCGGCGAGGAAACGGTTGTTGTTGTCGACCGGATAGGTCGTGATGCCGATCCGCGGGACTTCGTGGGTTGCGTTGGTCGACGACATGCCGATACTCCGCGCCGCATTCCCGGCCGTTCACGCCCGACCGCTTCCGATCCGTTCAAATCCGTTCAAAATACCGGCGCCGTTCCCAGTCGGTCACGGCGCGCTCGAATGCCAGGACCTCGGTCCGATAGAAGTGAGCGTAGTGGTCGACGACATCGTCCCCCAACGCGCCGCGCGCGAAGACGCTCGACTCGAACCGTTCGACCGCGTCATCGAGCCTGGAGGGGACGCACGGCACGTCGTGCGCCGCATAGACATTGCCCGTGTACGGGGGGGGAGGTTCGGTCCGGTTCCGCACGCCGTCGAGGCCGGCGGCGAGCGCGGCCGCGTGGGCGAGATACGGATTGCAATCGGCGCCGGGGATGCGGCATTCGATCCGCAGGCTTGGCCCGTGCCCGACGACTCGGAATCCGGCGGTCCGGTTGTCCGGGCTCCACGCGATCCGGGTCGGCGCCCACGATCCGGGCTGGTAACGCTTGTACGAATTGACGGTGGGCGCGTAGAAGACCATCAGGTCGGGAACGCGCGCCATCCAACCGCCGAGGAACCATCGGAAGACGTCGGTCGGTTCGGAAGGCTCGCCGCTCCCGGCGAACGCCGGCTCGCCGCCGCGCCACAGGCTGACATGAATATGGCAGCTCGACCCGGCGTGCGTTTCCGAGTACTTGGCCATGAACGTGACGCTGATCCCCTGCCGATCGGCGAGTTCCTTGAGGCAATGTTTGTGGATGGCGTGGTCGTCGGCCATCTTGAGCATGCGCGCGTAGCGCACGTTGAGCTCATGTTGGCCCTTTCCCCATTCGCCCTTGGTGCATTCGACGGGGATCCCCGACGCACGGAGGTGGCGTCGGGCGGCGGCGTGGAACGACTCGGTGCGCGTGCCTTGGAGAATGTGGTAGTCCTCGATGTACCATCCGGCGGGTTCGAGCGATTCCTCGACGTATCCGACCCGCATCGCGTCGCGGTAGGACTGTTGGAAGAGATAGTATTCGAGTTCGGACGCCGCGAGGGCCTCGAACCCCATTTCGGACGCGGCCGCGATCTGGCGCCGCAGCATCGATCGCGGCGCGCAGGCGACCGGCCCCCGAGCACGCTCGTCGTTGACGTCGCAGAGGACGAGGGCGGTGCGGTCGAGCCAATCGGCCATGCGGAGCGTCGCGAGGTCCGGCGCCAAACGGAAATCGCCGTAGCCGCGATCCCAATTCGAGAAGGCGTAGCCCGGCACCGGGTTCATTTCCATGTCGACCGTCATGAGGTAATCGCACGCATGCGTGCCGTGCGCCGCGACCTGTTCGAGAAAAAAACCGCCGTCGAACCGTTTCCCCAGGAACCGGCCGTACGGATCGGTGAACGCGACCAGAACGGTTTCCACGCGCCCGTCATCGACGCGTTCGGCGAGTTCGTCCAACGTCAGCATGCCTGCCGGATTCATGTGCGACTTCCCATGAGCGCGGATACGGGTCACCGGTGCGCGAGTTCCTGCTCGGCCTCGGCGATCAGCGCGTTTTCCTCCTCGGGCGCGTGCGCGACGAGCCGGTGCCGGCTGTAGGCGAGGAAATAGACGATGCCGGCCGCGAGGAATGCCGCGACGCCCGTCACGGCGGGCCGGTAGTCGGGCACCATGAATGTCGCGGCGAGCGCGACGAGCGCGAGGGCGGCGCCGAGCGCCGCGCCGGGAACGCCCAACGGGCTCCGGTAGGGCCGATGGAGGTCGGGCCGATTCCGCCGCAACCGAATGAAACTCACCATCACCAAGAAATACGAAATGACCGCTCCGAAGACGGCCATGTTGAGCAGGGCCGCGCCGACCAGGCTGTTCTTGCCGTCGACGTCCTTCGTGAATTCGATCAATCCGGCGCAGAGAAAACCGATGACGGCGCCGAGCACGAGCGCGAGGTACGGCGTCTGACGGGCGCCGGTGAGCGAGATCCAGCGGGGGATGTAGCCGGCGCGCGAGAGGGCGAACAGCACGCGGCCATACGCGTAGATGATCGTGTGGAAGCTGGCGACGAGTCCGGTGAGCGCGACGAGCGTGAGGACGCGGCTCGTCGCGCCAGCCGGAAAGACGGCTTGGAAGGCGTCGGCGAGCGGCGCTTCGGATCGGCCGATCGCCGCCGCACCGCCGCCGACTCCCGAGTTCAGCACGAGCGTCAGAAGGGACAGGATCAGCAGCGTGAAGATGCCGAGGATCAACGCTTTGGGCATGTCGCGCACCGCGTCGTGCGACTCCTCGGCCGCGAGCGGCAACTGTTCGATGGCGAGGAAAAACCAAATGGCGTAGGGGAGGGCGGCGAACACGCCGTACGCGCCGAACGGTAGACCGCGCGCCGAATGGCCGGGGGCGGCCTTGATGTTGAACAGCTTGTCGACCCGGAATTCGCCCGTCCCGACCGCGCCGACGAAGAATACGATGAGCACGGCGGCGGCCAACGCGGTGATGACGAGCCCGATCCGCAAGGTCAGCTCGACGCCGAGGATGTTGATGCCGACGAAGATCGCGTACGCGAGCAACCACCAAATGAACGCGGCGCCCGGCGGCGCGGCCTCGGCCGAGCCAAACACCAGCTTGTTCATGTAGCCCCCGATCCCGACGACGATCACCGCCGGAGTCAGGACGTACTCGATCGCATCGGTGAGTCCGCAAACATATCCGCCGGAGGGTCCGAGCGCGTTGCGCGTGAACGAGAAAAACCCGCCCGCGTGCGGCAAGGCCGCCGAAAGCTCGGCGATCGTGAACACCATGCAGACGTACATCACGGCCATGACGAGCGTGGCGGCGGCGAGCCCCCAGAATCCGCCGACCGCCAGCCCGAAGTTCCATCCGAAATAGTCGCCCGAGATCACCGCGCCGACGCCGAGCGCCCAAAGCAGGACCCAGCCGGCGCTCTTGCGCAGCCGGCGCTTTTCCAGGTAATCGGACTCGACCGATTCGTATCGGACTCCGCCCGGCGTCGTGTTCATCATACGAGGATCGGCGAGGGCCTGGAGACCTAGACGCGGGGGATTTCAAAGCCTACGCGCGGCTTGCGCGCCAGGAACCCCGCCGCCTGCTCGTCGCCCAGGATCGTCTCGGCCTTCGGATCCCATGCGAATCCGCGCCCCAGCCGCGCGGCGATCGCCGCCAGATGGCACGTGTTCATCATCTGCACGTGCGAATAGACGTCGGAGACCGGCAGCCCGCCCTCGCGGATGCAGCGATAGAAGTTGTCCTTATGGCCTTCGAACGGCTTTTCCTTGTAGAGCCGCCGGAGATCCTCGTCGGTGAACTTGCCTTCGTCCCATTTCTCGTCGATCGGCGTTCCCGTGATCTTGCCCCGGTTCACGAAGAGGCGTCCCTTGGAGCCTTCGAAGAGCACGCCGTTGTCGCCTCGGCTCGTCACGATCATCTCGACGCCGCTCGCGAACCGGCACTTCACGGCGTAGTCGTGCGCCGTATTGTAGCAGTCGTCGACCGTCGGGTACCCGTCCTTGTAGGGAACGGGATGCTTGGCGTCGGACCCGTCGAATTCGACCGGTCCCATGCCGTCGCCGTTCTCTTGGATCGCCCAGGTCGCGATATCGACGTGGTGCGCGCCCCAGTCGGTGAACTTGCCGCCCGAGTATTCGTACCACCATCGGAACTGGTAATGGCACCGTTCCTTGATGTAGTCGACCATCGGGGCCTGACCGAGCCACTGGTTCCAGTCGAGTTCCGAGGGCGGCGCGCTTTTCGCGAACGGGCCGCCCACGTCGCCGCCGTTGATGCCGACCGTGATGGTCTTGATGTCGCCGAGAAGGCCTTTTTGGATCATGTTGACCGCGCGAAGGAACCGGTCCCGATCGCTGCGCTGCTGGGTTCCGATGAAGAAGATCCGGTCGCCGAACTTGCGGCACGCGTTGCGGATGAGCTGGTTCTCCTCGACGGTCAACGTCAGCGGCTTCTGGCAGAAGACGTGTTTTCCGGCCTGGAGGGCCTCGATCGCGATCTTCACATGCCAGTGATCGGGCGTGACGACGCTGACCACCTCGATGTCCTTGCGGTCGAGCATTTTTCGGTAGTCGCCGTATCCGTCGGCTTTTCCCTTGCCGATGTTCGGATCGTCCTTGGCCTTGGCGATACGCGACGCGTCGGCATCGCAGACGGCGAGGATATCGCCGAATCCCGAATGCGCGTGGGCGTCGCCGGATCCCATGCTGCCGACTCCGATGCACCCGATCGCCGGTCGGTCGTTCTTGTCCCGATTGGCGAACGCCTTGGGGCTCCACGCGAAATACGGAACCGAACCCGCCGCGGCGGCCGCGGCCGCGGACCGTCGCAGGAACTCGCGGCGATTCGATTGGTTCGAGGAATCTTGGGCGCCGTGCAGCGACATGTGCGTAGTCCTTTGCGCGATGGAAACGGAGGACCGGTTTCGCGGCCCATTATGGCATGGCCGGACGACAATTGCACGTCCGGGCCTGGCGATTCCCGAGGGAGCTCAGGCGGTCGGGACGGGTATTTCGCGGCCTTCCGCGTCGCGGCAATCGAGTTCGAGGTGTTCGGGCCAGAGGCTTTCGTTGCCGAGGATCTGGACGGTCATGCCGCCTTCCTCTTCGAGCCGGCTGATCTCGCGGCGCTTCTTGTTGTTGAGGTAGGAAGCGACTTCATCGTTGACGCGGACGGTGACCCGAGCGGCGTTCGGCTGCTGGCTCGCCAGCATCAGCATGCGGATCACTTCGATCGACATGCTTTCCCCGGTCTTCACGATGCTCCGCCCGTTGCAGCAAGGGCACTCCTGGTACACGCTCGTCTTGACGCTCGGCCGGATGCGTTGGCGGGTCATTTCGATGAGTCCGAACGGGCTGGTCCGAAGGATCTTGGTGCGGGCGCGGTCGCGGCGCATGGCGTCGCGCAGCGCGCGTTCGACGCCCCGGCGGTGTTTTTCCTTGCGCATGTCGATGAAGTCGTTGACGATGACGCCGCCGAGGTCTCGGAGCCGAAGTTGGCGGGCGATCTCGCGGGCCGCGGCGAGGTTGACCCGGAACGCCGTCTCCTCCGCGTCGTCCTCGACCCGGAAATTCCCGCTGTTCACGTCGATCGCCACGAGCGCCTCGGTCGGATCGATGACGATCGAGCCGCCTTCGCGGAGGGGCACTTTCCGCTTGTGGATCAGGCCGATGTCCTGTTCGAGGCGGTAGCGGTGGAAGATCGGTTCCTTGCCGTCGTAGAAATGGAGCCGGTCGGCGTAGCGGGGCATGACGAGCTGCAGGAACTCGCGGGCCCGTTCGTACGCCTCCTTTTCGTCGATGTAGATGGCATCCACGTCCGCGCTGAAGATGTCGCGGATCGTGCGGATGATCATGTCGCTTTCCTCGTAGATGTCGCACGGGCCCGGCGTGCCGCGGAGCCGTCGGACGATCGCCTTCCACAGGCGGAGCAGGTAGGCCATATCGCGCGACAGTTCCTTGCGCGACCGTTCGATGCCCGCGGTGCGCACGATGAAGCCGAGCCCCTTGGGGGGATTGAGTTCGAGCAGGGCGTCGCGCATCTTGCGCCGGATCTCGTCGTCCTCGATCTTCCGCGAGACGCCGACGCGGCCGAGCGCGGGCATGAGCACGAGGTAGCGTCCCGGGATGCTGATGTAGGTCGAAAGGGTCGGGCCCTTGTTGCCGATCCCCTCCTTGATCACCTGCACGAGCACCTCGTCGCCCCGTTTGAAGATCTCCTGGATCGGCGGTTTCACGCGGGGCCGTCCGCCCTGGCGAGGCCGTCCGCGGTTGCGATCCCCTTCCTCCTCCTCGCGAGCGACCTCCTTCGGATCGTATCCGCCCTGCCGGAAATACTGCGGTTCGACGTCGCTGATGTGCAGGAATCCGTTGCGGCCGACTCCGAAATCGACGAACACCGCCTGGATGCTCGGCTCCATGTTGACGATGCGGCCCTTGTAGATGTTGCCGACGTAGTTGTCCTGGCTGGCCCGTTCGATGTAGAGTTCCTCGAGCACGCCGTCCTCGACGATCGCGATGCGGCATTCCTCGGGTTGGGCCACGTTGATCAGCATTTCTTTCTTCATGATGAACAGGTTTCCCTTCGGGCGTTCGATGGACTTTGGGGACGCGGAGCCGCGCGGAACGGGGCGCGCCGCGGGCCGCCTTCACGGAAACGACGGTGGGGTTTCGGATTCACGCGCTTGGGAGCGAAGGGGCGGAGGCTTCGATCAGCCGAATTCCGACCCGACGCGCGTCAAGACGGCGCCCGCCGCCTCGATGTCGGCGAGTCCGAGCACGGAGAGGATGTCCCGAGGTCGGGCCGACGCCTCGCGCCGCTGCGCGAGGGTCATGGTCAATCGACCCTCGACCAGATCGAGCCGCTCGATATCGGCTCGGATCTCCACGGCACCGTCGCGATCGGGGCGATCGACGGGGCATTCTCCCCGGGCGAGCAATTCGGCGATCGCCGTTCGAACGTCCGCTTGCCGGTCGGGCGGCAGGTCGACTTCGTACGTCGCGCGAACGATATGGGCTTTCGGCGCTCCGGGGGGAAGGCGGTCGATCCGATCGATGGTCAGACCGTCGGGAGCCTCGCCGCGCAGACGCCGCTCGGCGTCCTCGACGGGAATCTCCTCCACGAGCTCCACTTCCACGATCTCCACGCGACTCGCCAATCCCAGCCCCAGCGCCGACGGAAAACTCATCCTCGCCTTGGGGTGAAAGCCCTCGCTCATCGCCAACGACAATCCCGCTCGACGCAACATGCGTTCCCACAACCGGGCCAGATCACGGTGACTGATGAACCGAAGATCGGCCTCCTTGCGGAACCAGATGCGCAGTCGGGATCGTCTCGACGGGTCCACTCCGATAACTCCACCGCCGCGTTGGTCACGGCGGTCCAAAAACAAAACGACTTGGAACAATCATGTACGGTTCTTCTGGAACTCCTCACGCAAATAGTGATCGACTTGACGCGCGCTTTCCATTCGCAGAGCGCGGCCCGCGACTTCCCGGCAACGCTCGACGGTCGTGCCGCGGCAGATCTGTTTGATTTCGGGGATATCGGCGGGCGGCATCGAGAGCGACCGGAGTCCGAGCCCGATCAGGAGGGGCGTGCACAACGGATTGGCGCTCATCTGTCCGCATAAACCCACCGGTTTGCCGTGCCGTTCGGCGGCGTCGACCGTCATCGCGATCAGCTTGAGGACGGCCGGGTCCGTATCATGGTACAGGTCGGCGACCTCCCGATTGCATCGGTCGACCGCCAAAGCGTATTGGATCAAGTCGTTCGTGCCAATACTCACGAAGTCGACATCGGGCAGAAACCGGTCGAGCAGGACGACGGCGGAGGGCACTTCGACCATCATGCCGACGGGCATTTTCGGAGGGCGTGGAATGCCGGCTTCGTCGAGATCCTCGCAGGCGTCGGCGAGGATGGCCTTGGCGCGCCGCAATTCGGGGACGGTCGCGATCATGGGGAACATGACCCGCACGTCGCCCGAGGCGCCCGCGCGCAGGATGGCCCTCAACTGCCGCCGGAATTCGGTGACGTGGCGGAGGGAAATGCGGATACTGCGCAGGCCCAGGAACGGATTGCGTTCCTCGGATTCGCCGGGAGCGCGACCGAGTTTATCGGCGCCGAGGTCGAACGTTCGGATGACGACGGGCCGCCCCCCCATCCGCTCGACGACGTCCGCGTAGGCCCGAAAGTGGTCGTCCTCGGTCGGTTCCCGCGCCGCGCCCAGGTAGAGGAACTCGGTCCGGTACAGTCCGATTCCGTCGGCGCCCCGTTGTCGGCACGCGTCGACTTCGTGGGGGAATTCGATATTCGCGTCGATTTCGATCCGCGTACCGTCGGCGGTTTCCGCGGGCAGGTCGCGGAACCGTTCCAGGCTCGCCGCGAACGTGCGGCGGGACTCGGCCCGCCGCTCGAATTCCGCGCGCGTCGGGCCATCGGGCCGCACGATCAACCGCCCCTCGTCGCCGTCGATGATGACGGCGTCACCCGGCCCGGTCTCGGCGAGGAACCGGCCGAGACCGACCACGGCCGGGATTTCGAGCGCGCGGGCGACGATCGCCGAATGGCCGCCCGCGCCGCCCGACTCGGTGGCGAACCCGATCACGAAGCGGCGGTCGAGCGACGCCGTTTCGCTGGGCGTCAGATCATGGGCCAGAACGGCGACCGGGGACCCGATGTGCGTCAGTTCCTCGCGGGGTTGGCCGGTCAGGCACCGCAGCAGGCTCCGTTCGATGTCGAGCACGTCCTCGGATCGGGCGGCGAGGAATCGGTGTTCGAGTTTTTGGAAGACCGAGGCGTACCGTCGGAGCGTTTCGCTCACCGCGTGTTCGGGCGCGTAGTGCTGCTCGCGAATCAATCGGCGCCATTCCTCGTTCAGGCGCGGATCGCGGAGCATGGCGAGATGCGCGGCGAAGATGGCGCCGTATTGCGCGCCGAGCTGGCCGGTGACGAGCTCGCGATTGCGGTCGATTTCCGCCGCGACCGCGTCAATGGCCTGTTCGAGCCTCCGGACTTCATCGTCGACGGCGTCCCGCGTGACGAACCGTCGAGGGATCCGGATCCGCTCCTTGTCGAAGATCAGTGCCTCGCCGATCGCCACGCCTGGGGAAGCCGGGATGCCGTAGTGCGTGATCATCTGCACCTGCGATTCATGGCGCGCGGCGCGACTCGGATTCCCATCGCGAACTCCCGGTGCCGTCACTTCGTTCCGTCGCTCGCCCCGCCGCCATCCTCGCCGAATCCCCGCGCGATCAGGTCGGTCAGCGCCGCGACGGCCTCTTCCGCGTCGTCTCCCCGCGCGCGGATCACCAACCGCGTGCCTCGGGCGGCGGCGAGCGTGAGGAGCGACAGGATGCTCTTCCCGTCGACGCACTCGCCGTCCTTCACGATTTCGACATTCGATTGAAAACCGCTCGCGCACATCATGAGGGCGTGCGCCGGACGCGCGTGAAGTCCCTGTTCGTTGATCACCGTGACTTCACCGGTCGCTGATCTCTCCGACTTTTCCGCCGTCAACGCCGTTCTCCCGCGTTGATTCTCGCTCCCGATCTACGAGACGAACTGGTTGTTGTCCGCTTCCGCCAGGAGCTGCTGGATGTCCTCGGCCGACTTGGCCTGCTTCAAGAACCGGCAAAACGTATCGTCGCGGAGCTGCCGCGAGATGTTTTCGAGAGCCCGCAGGTGATCGCCCGGACGATCCTCGGGGGAGATCAGCAGGAACAGCAACTGGACCTTCTCGCCGTCCAAGCTGTCGAAATCGATTCCCTCCGAACTCACGCCGACCGTTCCCACCAGCCGATCGAGCCGTTTGTGTTTGGTGTGCGGAACGGCCACGCCCCGACCGATCCCCGTACTGCCAAGCTCTTCGCGCTTCATGATCGCGCCGATGATGCTGTCACGGTCTCCATCGGCGATCTGCCCCGCCGAAACCAACAAACCGACCATCTCACGGATGACCGTCTCCTTGCTGACCGACGTCAAGTCGGCCTGGATGGCCTCTTTGCACACGAAGTCGCAGAATTTCATGCTGTCTTTTCCTTTCGCCCGTCCGAGTCCAGCCGGCGCGTCAACTCTCGGACTCGGACCCCGATTGTTCCTCGAACATCTGTTTACGGCCAGGCACGCGATGGCCTTCGATTTTCTTTTCCTTGTGCTTGCGGAGTTGTTGCTCCAACTTGTGCAGGGCTCCGTCCAGCGCCGCGAGCACCGACGATCCATCCGACGTCGCCACAAACTCGCCGGAATGCTCCGCCGTGACGCGAAGCTCCAGCCCGGGCTTCTCCTCGTGTTCGAGGTCGGCCGTCACGTGGATCGCCGTCAGCCGGTCCAGCAACCGCGGCAGTTTTTCGACCTTCTCTCGGATTTTCTCTTGTGTTCCGGCGCTGAGATGCCCATGACGAGCGGAAATGCTGATCTGCACTCACCGCCTCCTTCCGTTCGATATTGGCTTCAATGCGATACCCGTTGGCAATTTACCCATTTTTGCCATGGTCGCAAGGACGGCCAGCCTCGGCCCCCCGGTTCGGCGCCGAGAAGGGCGCCGCGGCATGCATCGGGTTCTGACAGGCTCGGCCCGATCAGACGACGACCGCCGTGAGTGTCTGGAACTCGGGGTCGTCCCGGATCGGATCGAAGTCCGATTCGGCGGGCACCATGTCGCGATACTGTGGATCGAGTTCGAGGGCCTGCGCCAGGTAGGCGAGTGCCAGCTTGCGGTTTCCGGTGAGGCTCCAATAGCAGGCCAGATTGTAGGGCACAATGGCGTCGTCACCATCGAGTTCGAGGGCCGATTCGAGGGATTGGATGGCCAAATCGAGCCGGCCGGTCCGTTTGTGGCACCAGCCGAGCGCCAACCAGACGTGGAGGTTGTCGGGAGCCAGATCGGCGGACCGTTCGAGCGGATCGAGGGCGTCGCGATAACGCTCCATGAGCTTGAGCGCCTGGCCCTCGAGCAAGAGTGCCTGAGGGAGCGTCGCGCCCGAGAACCGGGTATGGGCGAGCGAATCGAGGGCCAGGAGGCAGGCCTCGTCACGAAGGCCCTTCGGCAGCGAGCCGAGCTCTTGGCCGGCGATGACCAGCTCCAAGTACCCTTCGGCTTCCCGCAGGACCTGTTTTCGTCGAACGCGCTCGTAGTCGGCCATCGCCAGTGCCCACCTCTCCGCGGACAGCGGATCCCATTCCGGATCGCCCTTCCCACGGACCGCGGTACCCACATCCGCGACGGCCAGCCTCGGCGCGCCTTTTCGCCCGTGCGAGCCGTCCCTACTCGCATTCTACTTGCCTTCCCGCCCGAACCCAATTGGTCGGACGGCCGTCGCGACGCGAATTCGGACTTTTTGCCGCGAACGAACGCCTATTCCCCAATTCGGACCGATCCAGGCCGCCTGGTGAGAGAAATCGTCAAGACGGGACGATCCGACCGGATCGCGTTGGGTCGGGTCAAGCCGAATTGCCCAGATCGCCGGGACGCGCGGTTCAGACTTGGCACCGGCGGGACGTGTCGGGCACCGCGGCTCGCTTCCACCACGATTCGAGTGTGGGACCGACATGGGAAAGCCGCAACACATTCGCGAAATCCTGGATCTCCGCGTCGATTTCCCGGAGCAGGTCGAGCGGTTGAGGCGACTCGACCCCGGACACTCGCGGCAGGGCCTCGACGAACGACTCGCGATCGCTCCACCGCTCGTCACACGACGCGGGCAGCAGGGCGGAACAGGCGACGCACGCCGACGCGGGGCTCAATTGGCCTTGCATCAGACGGTCGGTGCGCGCGTGATCGGCGATCAGTTCGGCAAAGCCCTCCGGTAACGACCACTTGCGTGCCATCCAGGCCGACGCGTCGGCGTGATTCCATCCGAACGCGCGGGATTCCAACGTGGACAGCCGGTCTCCCGCGCCTCGGGCGGCGAGGATCGCGTCGTATTCGGCGCCGAGTTCCTTGGCGAGCAGCGGGATCGCCATGTCTTGCAGCAGGGCACCCGCAAAAACCTCCTCGGATTCCGCCAAACCCAGGCGTTTCGCGGCGCGCCGCGCGAAGACGCCGCGGCGCAGCGAATCGGCCCAGAACAGCCGCAGGTCGAATCGGCCGCACTTGGGGTTCGGCATCAGGCTGAAAACGGCGCTCCACAGCACGAAGTTCTTGACCGTTCGAACGCCGACGAGCGCGATCGCCAGCTTGACGTTCGAGATCTCGCGCGCGAATCCGAAGTAGGACGAGTTCACGAACCGCAAAACCTGTCCGGCCAATCCCGGATCGGCCTCGATCGGACGCGCGAATTCGGCCGGTCCATTCGCCGGATCCTGGGAGAGTTCGAGCAACCGTACGGCCGTCTGAGGCAGGGCAGGCAACTGGCTGGTGGTCAGAATGTCCGCGATATTCGCCGTCCGCATCGGTCGTCCTCTCAGCTCGGCTGGTTCCTGTGCGTAAACATAGGTCGCAACAGGTCGTCGGGCAAATCCGGACCGTCGCGGCTCCCCGAGGATCCTCGAATCCGCCGGCATCGCGACGCGCGCCGTCGACGCGTTTCGGCAACGGATGATTCCCAAAACCGACACGAACCGATGGGCCATCGCAAGGTGTCGTGGGTCCGAACCCGTCCCGCCGCAAAACGTTCGGTCGATTCGGCTCGGTATGCCGAACGCATCGGCGCGCCGCATGCACGGGCTGGCTCGCATGCCATCGTCCTGCGTTTCACGCCCCAGCGACGCCATCAATCATCCGTCGGCCGTTCGAACGGAAACGATCGACTCCGCGGCCCTCGCGCCGGTTCGGGGAGCCCCGCGACCCGCGCGCCGGACGTCGCTCGCCCTCGTTTCGGCCGTGGCCCTGATGGCCTTCGGCCTGAGCCTGTTGACCTGCGTCGCCCGCTCGATTCCACTCCGGAACGATTCGAACGGGGACGCGCTCGCATCCGATCCGTGGCGGCGAACCAACCGCGGTTGGGAAACGATGGGAAACCGACCGATCATGACGGACGGCCGAAACCGCGTTCCGTCGGAGTCCGCGGCCGTCCACCCGACCCTTGTGGGGCTCGGCATGGCCGTTTTCTGCTGGGGTGCGCTCGGCGTGTGCGGTGGTCCGCGTCGAGCCGGTCGGCGACGCGATGGCGATCGGACCGCGCGAATCCCAACAAAACCATGCGAATCGACTCCCGATCGTACGGATTTCGAGGTCGGACGCCACCAACGTCGGTAAGGGCGGAACGCACGCGCCTGGGGCGCGTGCGAACCGCGAACGACGTTCGGTGTCCTCCATGGGGCCTCGGCAATGCGACTGACCTTACGGACCCTCTTGGCGTATCTTGACGAAGTACGACTGGCGCCCGAGGACGCCGAGACGCTGGCGACGAAGATCGAGGAGAGCGAATTCGCGACGGGCCTGGTCCACCGGATCCGACGCGCGACGCGCCAACTGCGATTGGGCGCTCCGAAAGTGGACGCCAAGGGAATGGGACTCGACGCCAACACGGTCGCCGAATACCTCGATAATGTCTTTGCCGAGGATCGCGTCGCGGATTTTGAACGCGTCTGCCTCGAGTCGGATGTGCACCTCTCCGAGGTTGCCTCGTGCCATCAGATCCTGACGCTCGTGCTCGGCGTGCGCGCCGACGTGGATCCCGCGCTCCGCGACCGGATCTACGCGCTCGGCGATTCGGCGAGGCGGAATGGCTCCGAGCCGGATGGGCAGGCCGACGCGGCGGCATCCCGCGCGGCGCCGACCGGTTCGAACGGGGATGGAGCCGTTCGCGGCCCGAAATCCGCCGCTTCGCTCGACGACGCGGTGAACGACGACGCGCCCGTTCCGCCGGCCGAGGTCGCCGCGCCGCGGCCGGCGGTCAAGGTCGAGGTTCCCGATTATCTGCGCGCGGCGCGGCGATCGTCGTGGCGATCGTCCTTGGTGACGGTCGTGCTCGCCCTCGTTCTCGTGACGGCCGCGATGATGGCGGTCGGGAACCTCGACGGCCACCACCCCGTGCTTGGCCCGCTCGTCCGCGCGTTCCGCGAACGCTTCTCGACGTCGGTCGCCGACGGCGCCGCGTCCGTTTCCAAGCCGGAGGCCGACGAGTCGGGTCGGGATCAAGCGGCGCCGCGGGACGCGGCGACCAGCGACCTCCCGAACGAAAGGCCCGGACGACGGGAGGCGAATCCCGCCGCCGATGCGGGCACACCCGACGAAGGTCCGGTGAAAACACCCGCCATGCCGGAACGAACGGCGGTCGACGAGCCCGCGAAAGACGTGCTCGCCGTGCCCGCGACCGATCGTCCGTCGCCGCCGACCGAATCCCCGACGTCGGACGCGCGGGCGCCCGATCGGCCGGACGGTGAGGGGCCTCGGAACGCGCGGGCGGGCGTTCCGTCGAGCGGAGGCGCGTCGGGCGACGTGCCGGACGGCGCTACCCCGCTCCCCGCGGCACCGGCGCCTTCCGATCCGGGCGCGGCTCCGGTTCCGTCGGCCCCGTCTGCCGAAGTCGGACGGTATTTGGGAGGCGAACGCCGGCATCTGCTCGCGCGCTATGACGCGGGAGCCCGCAACTGGTATCGGCTCCTCGATCGCGAGGTCCTTCGCCACCAGGACATGTTGCTCGTACTCCCCTCGTATCGGCCGCAGCTCGCGCTGACCTCGGGCGTCCAATGCATGCTTGTCGGGCCGAGCTATGTCGAATTCCAATCGCTCGAAGGGGTCGACGGTCCCGTCCTCGCGCTCGAATCCGCGCACGCCTTGTTGGATACGGCGGGCGTCGCGGGATCCCGGATCCGGATCAAGGTCGCCAATCGCCACGGTGTCCTGACGTTCGTCACGGCGGACGCGACCGTCGCGATCTCCGTCGTCAAGCCGTTTCCGACGGGACAGGACCCGGGCGAGGCGTCCGGCGCGCCGCGTTGCCGCGTGATGGCGACGAGCGGCCAGTTGGAGTGGGCGGAGGCCGGCCGGCCGGCCGTGACGTTCCAAGGCGGCCAGCAATTGGAATGGTCGTCGGACACCATCCCGGAGCCGCGCGAACTTTCCGATCCCCCGGCATGGATCCAGGACGCCGAGACGCGTGAAATCGATCGCCGCGCCTCGCGGGAACTGGAAGCGATGTTGGATTCGCAGCGGCCGCTCGGCCTTTCGCTGATCGAGCAGACCGGCCATCGGCAAATCGAAGTGGCTTCGCTCGCCGCGAACTCGCTGTGCGCGCTCGGGGAATTCGAACCCGCGCTGACCGCGCTCGGAAGCGACCGGTACGTTTCCTACTGGCGGCCGATCCTCGACGCGCTCCGGCTCGCCATGGTGTCCCAGCCCGAAGCGCCCTCGAAGATCCGCGCCTGGTTCGAGAAGCACCGGCCCGAGGACGCCGTATTCCTGTATCGGCTGCTGCTCGGGTTCACCAACGAGCAACTGGCGGGCGGCGACGACGCGCGGCTTGTCGGCATGCTCGAACACCGATCGATCGACGTGCGCGTGCTGGCGTTCGAGAACCTACGTCGGATCACCGATCGCACGTATCTGTTCCGGCCGGACCGCGACCCGGCGTCGCAGCGCCGTCCGCTCCAGGACTGGCGGAACGCGCTCGGCAAAGGCGAAATCCGTAATCCCGCCGGATGACCGGCCATCGCGACGACGGCGTCGCGGATTCGCCTTCAACGTCAACGCGGTCGCGTCGCCAGGGACACGATGACCAGTACGGCGAACCCCAGCGGGATCGTCACGATGCCCGGTTGGCTGAACGGAACCCATGCCTGTTCGGCGGGCAATCCGTAGATCTTCGCGAACGACTCGCCGCTGAGCAGGATCCACACGAGCGAGCCGCACATGCCGACCAGGATCGCGGCGGTGATGCCTTGGCGCGTCGTGCCTTTCCAGAAGAGACGCATGACGAGCGCGGGGAGATTGGCCGACGCGGCGATGCTGAACGCCCATCCGACCAGGAAGCTGACGTTCATTTTCTGGAACAGGATGCCGAGCGCCATGGCGACGGCTCCCACGCCCGCCGCGGTCCATTTTCCGAGCCGGACTTTTTCGTGGTCGGTGAGATCCCAACGCAGGAAACTGGTGAGCAGGTCATGGACGACCGCGCCGCTCGCCGCGACGATGAGCCCGCTCACCGTTCCGAGCACGGTGGTGAAGGCGATCGCGGAGATGACCGCGAACAGCAGTTCCCCGTAGGTGCGCGCGAGGAGGGGGGCCGCCATGTTGCTGTCCGTCACGTCGATCGCGCCGCTCGTCATGGCTCCCAGACCCATGTAGAGCGTCAGCATGTAGAAGAACCCGATGCTGGCGATGCCAACCACCGTGCTCTTGCGGGCCGCCGCCTCGTCCTTGACCGTGTAGTAGCGGATCAGGATGTGCGGCAGGGACGCCGTACCGCAAAACAAGGCGAGCATCAGGGAGAGGAAGTCGATCTTGGGCGCGATCGCGTCGCCGCGAAGGCCCTGGAACATGGGTGCTTGCCCCGGCCGGAGCACGGCCGCGCCCTCGACGGGATTCGCAACGTATGTCGTCACCGCCGCTCCGTCCGCGCCCTTGCGGGTCTCCGCCTTCCACAACACCACTTCGCTCTCCCGAAGGACTCGGAAAAACTCGATCGGTCCGACCGGGCCTGTCCGTTCGACGCCGTTGGGGAGCCGCCGGATATGGCCGACCGACCGGAGTCGGCCCTCGCCTTCGCCGGTTCCTTTCGGCACGCCGTCGATCCGGGTTTGCCCATCGGCCGTGCGTTCGATCGTCTGCGAGCGCATGGCCGACGGATCGGTGACGGCGACGAATCCCCGCTGGAGGATCAAGACCGTCAGGATCGTGCTGAAGAGGACGAGCAACCCGCCCTTGAGGAACTGCACATAGGTCGTGCTCGCCATGCCCGCCGTCATGACGATCAGGATCACGACCGCGCCGACGATGACGACGCCCACCCAGTGCGGAAGCTGCAACAGGGGTTGGATCAGGACTCCGGCGCCGACCATCTGCGGAATCAGATAGAAGATGCTGACGACGAGCGTGCTGGCGGCGGCGGCGAGCTTGATGCCCCGCGAATGGAACTTCGCGTCCAACGCGTCGGCGAACGTATACCGGCCAAGCCGCCGCAGCGGCTCGGCGATCACAAACAGGGCGACGACCCATCCCGCGAGATAGCCGATCGAGTACAAGAAGCCGTCGTAGCCGTAGAACGCGATCATGCCGCAGATGCCGAGGAACGACGCGGCCGACAGATAGTCCCCCGCGAACGCGACCCCGTTGATGAACCAGTGGATCTGGCCTCCGGCCGCGAAATAGCCGTGGGCGCTTCGAGCGCGCGAGGCGAGGAAGAAACTCAGGCCGAGCGTCACCGCGACAAAGGCGAGGAACACGGAGACGGCGAGCGACGAGGTTTGATGGATCATCGCGCCCGCTCCTCGGAGTCGCGCGCGGCGGCGGACTCGCGGCATAGCCACGCGTAGAGCAGGGCGAGCCCGAACGCGGACACGATGAGTCCGAAACCGAACCAGATCGCGAGATTCACTCCCGCGAACGGAACGCCATCCATCAGCGTGGGATGGAACGTGTTGATTCCGACGAAAATGCCATAGACGGCCAAATAACAAACAAACAGGACACCGCCGTAGCGGGCGTTGCGCCGCGCCGTGGCCGGAGCCGCCTGTCCATTCCAATCTCGATTCCGCGAGTCCGACACCACACCGACTCCTCGACTATCGATCCGGGAAAACGGAAGGAACTCGCCGCGACCCGCGCCGGACCGCGTCATGCCCCGCGGCAGGCTAGCTCGACGAAAACAACTCGGCGAATTCCACAATCCAACCGTCGATCCGCTCGCGGAACCGGGTCGCGTCGGCGGCGTCGATCGATTCATGATGCCGACGCTGGAACAACTCGCGGTTGCGGATCGTTCCCTTGGCCTGGATATCGAGGATGTGGTATTCGGAATAGGGGCGTACGGTAATTTCGAGCCGGCTGAATTCGTTTTGCCGACGGCCCGCGGGCGCCATCCGGAGATCGTCGCGGCTACACGCGGCGCCCCATCCGCGGTCCCCATACAGGGTCTCGTGCCGGAAACCGGGGAAATGCGTTTCGAAGCTCCGCATCGACCGCTCGATATGGTCGGACACGTCGAGCCTCAACTGCGAATGCAACCGTTTCCATTCCTCCTCGGTCAACTCGCGGGCGCGCGCCTGGGCCGCCCGAGCGTCCTGCCGCGCCTTGCCGCGTTCGGCGGCTCGCTGAAGCTGATCATCCAGGTCCATCGTCGATTCCCGAACCGCTCCACCAACCCACGCGGCTTGTCGCGCAGAACGGCCCGCGCGGTCGACCGGCCCACACACAGGCCAAGCGCGCCGTCACCCGATCACGGCGGCGATTCGGGCGGTTGCTTCTTTTCGTAGAACTGGAAAAGATCCGAGAACGAACGCATCGGCTCGGTTCCCTCTTCCATTTCCTTGCTGATCGGTTTCGATTGAGCCGACCCGCGCGACGTCCACGTTCGAGGCTGGCCCGAACGCGGTGGACCACCCCGCGATCCCTGTTTCCCGGACCGATTCTCCGATCCTCGAGCTCCCGTGGACGATCCGCCGCCGCCTTGTCCCGCCTGCGGACGCGCTCCGTGCGATCGGGCCGCCGGCCGCGGCGGCCGCCCCGATTGCGAGTCTCCATCGCGCGGCGCCGCGTGCGGCGGACGAGCCGGACGGCCTTCTTGCCGAGGACTCGCCTCGCTCGCTTGCGTTCCGGAGTCCTGCGCCGCGCCTCCCTCGCCCGATCCCCGCCCGCCCCGCCCGCGCGCGTCGGGTCGCGCCCGCTCCGTGCCCGGCGGTACGGCCGTCAACGAGACCCGCCGACGCGCTCGATCCACTTCGATGACCCACACCTTGAGCGTGTCGCCGACTCCAACGACCTCGTGCGGGTCCCGCACATACCGGTCGGCCAATCGGCTGATATGCACTAGCCCGCTGTCGGATAGGCCGATATCCACGAAGACGCCGAAATCGACCACATTGAGGACCGTACCGGTGAGCTCCATGCCGGACTCGAGGTCCTCCAACCGCATGATGCCGCGCCGGAACACGGGCGGCGGAAGGTCCTCGCGCGGGTCGCGGCCCGGCCGAGTCAGCGCGGCGAGAATGTCCCGCAGCAACAGCTCGCTCTTTCCCCATTCCCGAGCTAGATCCACGATCCGCGTGTGGCTCGCCTTGTCGATCAGCTCGCGCCGCGCCTTCGAACGCCGCTCGCTCAACGACGGCCCGCCATTCACCCGGTCCGCCGATACGCCGTCCGCCGAAACAACACAGACCGCATCGGTCGGCATTGCATCGGTCGGCATTGCATCGGTCGGCATTGCATCGGTCGGCATTGCATCGGTCGGCATTGCATCGGTCGGGCCGGCGACCACGGACCCGGCATCCGAGGACCGTGTTTCACTTGCGGTGACCCGCTCGGGAGGCAACTGGGCGACGGCCGAGCGAAGGAGATCGAGATCGGCTCCTATTTGTTCGAGCATGCGCCGCGCGACGTCGTAACTTTCTGGGTGGATCCAAGTGGCGTCGAGCGGGTTATCGCCGCCGTGGATTTTGAGGAACCCGGCGGCCTGCACAAAGGTCGCGTCGCCGAGTCCGGGGACTTTCTTGAGATCGTCCCGCGCGCGGAACGGTCCATGTTCGCACCGGAATTCGTAGACCCGGCGCGCGGTCAATTGGTTGAGTCCCGAAACGTAGCGGAGCAGCGCGGGGCTGGCCGTATTGACGTCGACACCCACGTAGTTGACCGCCGATTCGACGACCGCGTCGAGCGAATCGCGGAGATGTTTGGCCTTGATGTCGTGCTGATAGAGGCCGACGCCGATATTGGCGGGATTGATTTTCACAAGTTCGGAGAGCGGATCGAGCAAGCGGCGCCCGATGGAAATCGCGCCCCGGAGCACGGCGTCGTATTCGGGCAGTTCCTCTCGGCCGATCGGGCTCGTGGAATACACGCTCGCGCCCGCCTCGTTCACGACCACATACGCGACATCTTGGTCGCCGAACGATTCGGCGATCGTATCGGCGACGAGCTGTTCGGCTTCGCGGCATCCGGTGCCGTTTCCGATCGCGACGACGGAGATCCGGTAATCCCGAATCAACGTCGCGATTTTTTGCCGAGTGTCGCGGCGGCGATCGTCGCGCCCGATGACGTGAATCATGTCGTGGCCGAGCACGTTGCCGAACGGATCGAGGGCGATCACTTTGCAGCCGCTGCGGAATCCGGGATCGAGGGCGAGGACGCGCCGTCCGAGCACGGGCGGCTGCAACATCAGGTTGCGCAGATTCCGAACGAATACATCGACCGCGTGTTCCTCGGCCCATTCGGTGAGCTCGCGGCGGATCTCCCGCTCAAGGCTCGGCATGATCAGGCGCTGCAGCGCGTCGCGCAGGCACGTGTCAAGGAACTCGGCGTACGGATGGCCGTTTCGCACGGCGCATCGCCGCGCCGCGTCGACGACGGCGTCGGCGTCGATTTCCAACTTGACGCGCAGGATCCGCGCCCGTTCGCCTCGATTGATCGCAAGCACTCGGTGTGGTGGAATGCGGGAAAGCGACTCGCGGAACTGAAAATAGTCCTTGAACGCCGCTTCCAGCTTCTGACGCTTCTTCTCTTTCCGATTGACCCGTTCCGACCGATTCCCCGCCTTCCGATCGGCGGGAGGACCGGCCGTCGCGGACCCTTGTCGCCGGGATGGTCCGTCCGGCGCCGGACCGGATGCGACACCCGCCCCTTCCGCCGGCGCATCCGGCCCCACCCCTCCGGCACGCGCCTCCTCCGATGTTTCGGCCGGTAGCGCCGATGCGTCCCCGAGCGGCGCCTCAATCGACTCGCCGTTCACCGATTGCACCGCATGGCACTCGGTCGAATCCGAGCCGACGGTCGCCGCGGTCTCGATCGGGGCGCCCGCATGCTCGGGACTTTCCGACGGCGCTTCCGGCGCCGGCGCGCCTTCGGTCGGTTGGGGCGCGGCCGGTGGCGGGGAATCGGATCGAACGGGAGCATGCGCCGGACGCGGCGTCTCGATGCGCGGCGTCTCGATGCGCGGCATCTCGATGCGCGACGTGACGAGACGCGCGTGCCGGCGAAGGAGTTGGCGGAGGCGGTCCCGCAAGTCGGCCGACTCGCTGAAAATTTCCGCGAGCAGATGCCGCACGCCCTGGAGCACGTCGGCGACCGCGGAAAGCCCGGAATCGGGCGCGAGGAACCCGCGCGCCAGCGTTTCCAGGTCGGGACACGGTGTCGACGGATCGGAGGAGGTCGGATCCGCGCCGTCGACCGACGCGTTCGCTCCCTCGGCCGTCGTCGCTTCCGCCGGAGAACCCGCGTTGGATACCCGAACGGTCGGATCGCCCGCGCCGAGGATCCTGAGCGCGAGCGGCTCAAGGCCCCGGCTCCGCGCCTGGGTCGCCAGATTCTGTTTCTTCGGTTTGAACGGAAGGTAGAGGTCTTCGAGCCGCTTGGTCGAGTCGGCGCGGCGGATCGATTCGGCGAGTTCGGGGGTGAGCTTTCCCTGCGATTCGATCGATTTGAGGATCGTCAGTTTGCGTTCGGCGAGCGAGCGGAGCCGCGCGGCGCCGAGCTGGATGCGCCGGATCTGCTCCTCATCGAGCGCGCCGGTGCGGTCTTTGCGATAACGCGTGATGAACGGGACCGTGTTGCCTTCGTCGAGCAATTCGAGCGCGCGTTGAACCTGACCGAGAGGCAGATTCAGGTCCCGAGCCAGGGGCGCGAAGTCGACTTCAAGATTCGTGTCCATAAGGGACCCGCAGCGCGCCCACCATGAGCATCCACCGCACGTTGCGATACTCGCATCGGAATCTAGCCGCGCCGCGCCGCGCTTGTCAAGGACTTGCGCACGGTGACTTGCGCACGGTCCGATGGGAACGGGGCGGATCAGGAGATTTGGGTCGACTCGGGTTCGGCTCGGGTTCGACTCGGGTTCGACTCGGGTTCGACTCGAATCGGCGATTCGGCGCGGGATTCGTTCAAGAATGCGATCGCGGAGTCCGATAATCGGCCCGGGACCATGGCGCGCCGAAGGGCCGAAGGACGGACGACTTGGGCCCGATCGCGCGGACGCGGTTGGATGCCCGGGAACGCCGCATGGCGGTCGGCGACGCGACGGAGATATCCTCTTTTCGGAACGTTCCAAGCCATACCAAGGGAGAATCCATGACACGAGCCCGCCTGCGAATCTACTATGGCCCGCCCGCGGAACCCGTGGGGAACGACTCGGACAACCTCTCGGACGGCCGCCGTTTGGTCACCGTTCCGCTCGGCGATATCCTGGCCGCGTTGACCGGCGCCATGGTGGAACAGCGGGCGTGGCTGCGGGATTTCGGAGACGATCCGATCACCGTTTCGAGCGACCTGTACGAGGCGATCCTGGCGTATCAGAGTTACCGCAGGACGTCGGCCTGAATCGGGCGGTGACCGATGGCCGCGCGGTCCGTAGAATGGGACGTACGGACGGAACGAGCCCTATTCCCATGGAGCCCCAAGCGTGCCCGAAGATCGGCGAGCGGAGCGAGACGACGCGGAGGCGGCGACGTTCCAACCGAAGGCCGACCCCGAGGGGTCGGGCGGCGACCGGACTCCGGCGCGGAAGTTCCGGATGGCGTCGGAGCCGGCGCGTCAGATCGCCGATCTCATCGAGAACATCAAGGAATCGGCCGACAAGCTCGCGCTCGACGGCTCATCGCGCGGCGATCTGAAGATCGTGAGCCGGGCGCTCCGTGAACTGCGGTACGCGTTCAAGGTCTTTTCGCCCTACCGGGCGATCCGAAAGATCACGATCTTCGGTTCCGCGCGCACCCGCGAGCACGAACCGGCCTATCGCCAGGCGATGGAGCTCGGGCGGGCGATGGCCGATCACGACTGGCTCGTGGTGACCGGCGCGGCGAGCGGGATCATGGAGGCCGGCCATCGCGGCGCGGGGCGGGAAAAGTCGATGGGGCTCAATATCCTGCTCCCCTTCGAACAAGAGGCGAATCCGATCATCGCGGGCGACCACAAGCTTGTCCACATGAAGTACTTCTTCACGCGCAAGCTGATGTTCGTGAAGGAATGCGACGCCGTCGTCTGCCTTCCCGGCGGTTTCGGGACGCTCGACGAAGCCCTCGAAGTCCTCACGCTGCTCCAGACCGGCAAACGGGACATGGTGCCGCTCGTCCTGCTCAACGCGCCCGGTCAGCGCTATTGGCAGATCCTCGACGCCTTCATCCGCGACGAACTGCTCCGCGGCGGCCTGATCAGTCCCGAGGATCTCGAACTGTACCGCGTCGCCGACACCTGTTCGGCGGCGGTCGACGAGGTGCTCCGCTTCTATCGCGTCTATCACAGCATGCGCTACGTGAAAAGCAAGCTCGTGCTCCGACTGCTCGAACCGCTCCCTTCCGGCCTGCTCGATCGGATCAACGACCACTACCGATCGATCGTGATCGCGGGCCGCATTGAACAGACGGAAGCCCTGGCCGCCGAACGCGACGAACCGGAACTCGCCGATTTGCCGCGGCTCGTCTTCTCCTTCGACCGGCGAAGCCTCGGAAAACTGCGCCATTTGATCAATTCGATCAACGCCGGCTCGATCGCGCCCGGACTCTCGGGAGTCGTCGAGCCGATTCCCTAGCGCCACGCGTGCACCGAGTTGACGAGGGCGGTCACGTTTTCGACGGGCGTTTGCGGCAGGATGCCGTGCCCGAGATTGAAAATGTGGCCGGGACGGCGGCCGGCCTTCTCGAGGACGTCTTGAACGCGATCGGTGATCGTTCTCCACGTTCCCATGAGGACACCCGGGTCGAGGTTTCCCTGAATGCACCGATCGTGGCCGATCCGACGCCAAGCGTCGTCGAGTTCCACGCGCCAATCGACGCCGAGGATCGGCGCGCCGGTGGTCGCCATCGCGGGAAGCAACTCGGGATTGCCCGCTCCGAAATAGATGACGGGCGTCGTCGCGGGCAGGCATTCGACGATGGCCCGCACGTAGGGCAACGCGTAGCGGGCGTAATCGGCGGGACCGAGGCAGCCGACCCAGGAATCGAAGAGCTGCACGCACTGGGCGCCGGCGGCGATCTGCGCGGCGAGATACCTTGCGACGGCGCGCGCCAGGATCCCCATCAGAGCCCGCCAGGCGCCGTCGTCCTCGTGCATCAGCCGTTTCGTGTGGGCGAACGAACGGCTCGATCCGCCCTCGATCGCGTAACTCGCCAACGTGAACGGAGCGCCGGCGAATCCGATGAGCGGAATATGGGACGGCAGATCGTTCCGAGTGAACCGCACGGCGTCCCGCACGAAGTTGAGCGGGTCCATCGATTCGAGCTCGCGCAGTCGGTCGATGTCGGCGCCCGATCGGACGGGATTATGGATGGCGGGCCCTTCGCCGGGCGCGAATTCCAGATCGAAGCCGATCGGCTCGAGGATCGGCAGCAGGTCGGAGAAGAGTATCGCGGCGTCGACGCCCAGAATCCGCACGGCCGTGCACATCACCTCGCTGCACGCCGACGGGTCCTTGCATAGGCCGAGGAACGAGGTACGGGCGCGGATGCGGCGGTATTCGGGCATGTATCGGCCGGCCTGGCGCATCAGCCAGATGGGCGTCACCTCGGTCGGTTCGCGGCGGCATGCCTTCATGAACGGTCCGTCTTCCCAAAGGGGCCTCGGTTCCGAACGCGGCTCGGACGGAGCGACCGGCTGGACGTCCGATCGCTTCCCGTGCCAAATGTCCCAAGCCCGCTCCGCCGCGGCGCGGACGAGGTGTCCCATCTTTCCGTGTTCGGGTTCGAAATCGACCGGCAGATCGAACTCCCGCAGCGTCTCGCTCGTTGTCGGCCCGATCGAACCGATCACCGTGTGTCGCAAGCCTCGACGAAGCAGGTCGGCCAAGCCCGCCTCGTCGGCCGCGCGGAACAGGTTGACGATCTGATGGGCGGACGTGCAGAGCAGGACGTCGATTTGGCCGGCCGCCATTTTCGCGACATTCTCGCGGAGCGGTTCGACGTTTTCGGGAAATTCCCACCGATAGACGGGAACGCGGACGACCCGCGCGCCGCGGGCTTCGAGGCCGGCGACGAGCGACGGATTGCGGACACCGTATTCCAACAGGCCGATGGTCTGGCCCGCGATCGGGACCTCGTGATCGATCAGGGTCAGCAGGTCGCGCCACGTGTTGGGAGGGGGCACGCGGTGCGTGCAGTCGATGCCCGCCTCCCGAAGGGCCGCCGCCGGTTTGGGGCCCCGGGCGATCGTCACGATGTCCGATAGTCCGTCGAGGAACCGCTGGATGGGAAGATGCCGTTCGAGCGCGGTGAGCAGGAACCGGAACCCCGAACCGGTCAGGAAGACGGCGACGCCGATCTCGCCGGTCAGGACGCGGTGCGCGAAATCGAGCGCCTCGGGGCTTCGCTCGATCGGCACCTCGCGCAGCGAAGGGCTGACCGAAGGCACTCCGCCGAACCGTTCGATGAGATGCCGGAGTTCCTCGGCTCGCCGGCTTTCGAGCGCGGCGACACGCAATCCGCGCAGTCCCGTGCCGGCCTCCGGCTCGTCATCCGATCGCATGGTCGGTCCACCCGTTCGTCGCGTTCTTGGGGATTGGCGCCTTGGGCCGCGCGCCGGATGCCGTTAGCATGTCTCCAGGATCGGGCGCGCCGGCGGCCGCGACGCCCGATCCCCAAGCCTATCACGGGCGGCGATCGCGGACCACGACCCCGCGCGCCGAGCCAACGCGGGCCGCGCGGGGAGGAACCGAACATGTCGGCGGCGACACCGGCGGGCGGGATGGCGGATCGATTTGACGAACTGGATCGCGCGGCCGGCCTCGGCATCGACCGATTGCTCGAAGCGCTCGAAGCGCGCCTGCGCGCCGAGGGCCGTTATCACGACCTGTTCGAGACGCTCAAGATGAAGGCTCGCGGCCGGGCGGGCCTTTCCCCCGCTCGGACCGACGTGCCCGACGACCTTTCCGAATCGCGCCGCCAAACGCTCGAAGAGGGACTGCTCGCCGCATGCCGCGAAACGGGTCTCTTGTTCCTCCGCCAAGCCGCCCTCCGCGACGCCTGGACCTACCTCCGGCCGATCCGCGACGTGCCGCCCGTGCGCGACGCCCTGGCGCGTGTCGAACCGGACGCGTCGAACGCCGAGCTTCTGGTCGAGATCCTGCTGCGCGAGGGAGTCGACATCGAACGCGGATTTCGAATCGTGCTCGAACATTTCGGAACGTGCAGCGCCATCACGACCCTCGAAACGGTGCTCGCCGACAGGTCGCTCGCCGATCGGCGGCTCGTGATCGGACTGCTCGTCGACCAGCTTCACCGAGAGCTCGTCGCGAGTCTGCGAGCGGACATCGGACGGCGGGAGGGCGCGGAACCGGCCGAGTCGACGGTGGGTGAACTGGTCGCGAACCGAAGTTGGCTTTTCGAGGATTGCGCCTACCACGTCGACCTGTCGCACCTCATCTCGACGCTGCGTTTCGCGCGGGTGCTGGAGGATCCGGACGCGATCCGACGGGCCCTCGACCTGACGTCGTACGGACTGCGAACTCCGAATCCTCCCGTTCTGGAGCAAGACGAACCGTTCGCGGACGTCTACGTGGCCCATCGGCATTTCCTGGGGGCCTTGGTCGGCGACGCCGTCGAGTCGGGAGTCGCCTATTTCCGCGAGAAGTCGCGGCGACTGCGGTCGCATCGGCTCGGCGCCGCCGCGCGCCAATCGCTCGTCGATCTCCTCGCGCGATTGGGCCGCGACGCCGAGGCGCTTGGCGAGGCGCTCGAATTCCTCAGCGATGCTCCGGCTCCCCGCCTTCCGTTCCCGCTGCTCGAGTTGGCCGAGGATTCCGCCGCGCACGAGGCGATCCGCCGTTTTTGCCGGGAGCGGGGCGACCTGCTGGGGTACGCGGCGTCGTGGGTCGACGAATCGGAGGAAAGGTCGACCTCCGATCCCCGGTAGGGACTCAAGAAAGCAACACGGCCCGATCGGCGGAACCGATCGGGCCGTGTATTGTCGTCGTCTTCAAGCGACGCCAGTTGACTTAGCGAACCAAGATCGTGCTGGCGTGAACGACGCGACGCTGAGCGGGAATGTACGCGGAAGGATCATCGACGACCGGAGCCGGGGGCATGGGGGCCGCTTCGCCACCTTCCACCGCCGCCGCCGGGGCGCCGCAACCGCAGGTCGGCTCGTGGCCGCAACCCGCCTTCGCGCCGCAGTTGCTCGCGCAACCCTTGTCGCAGCCGTTGCAACGATGGCACGCGAAGATCCGTTCCAACAGGCTCGTGCGGCAGCAACGGGCCTTGCGGCAACCGTTGTCGCAACCGCAAGCGGCGTCCGCGCCGCAGGTCGGCTTCGCATCGCAGCCGCAGGTCGGCTTCGCGGCGCATCCGGCCGGCTTCGCATCGCAGCCGCAAGTCGGCTTCGCGGCGCAACCCGCCGGTTTCGCGTCGCAGCCGCAGGTCGGCTTCGCGGCGCACGTCGGCTTCGCTTCGCAGCCGCAGCTCGCCTTCACGCCGCAGCCCGCGCCGCGGGTCGAGCAGCATCGATTCTCACATCCACAACCGCCGAGTCCCAGCATACGGTCGAGCAACTCGAAGCCGTAGCTTTGGGAACAGACGGCGAATCCAAGCACCATCGTGCTTACCATTGTGTTCCACTTCATCGAGCCATGTCTCCATTTCAACGATGGAACTGTCGAACTGGCTGTGTCTTCCACGGACCGGTTCGCGATCGGGCACCGCATAACGTCGCACCACGACGACTGAAGGTGGGTGTGGGATTCTCTCAGGACTTGGCGTCAGGGAGACTCGTTGCAGGTATGCGGTGTGCGGTAGGACCAGCGCCTCGAGCGCGGCGGGGTGGTGGCCCGCGAGGAAAACGTTGCCAGAACCGGTCGAGCCATTCCTTGGCCCGATTAACCCGCTCCGGTTGTCTTGTCTCCGATCGTTTGGTTTGGCCAATCGGATCGGGCGACACCTACCGTATCGGCGAGCGTGGCAAGAGGCCTTGAGCGTTCGGAAGGAATTTTGAGCAAATGGTTTACGTCACGCATTGCAAAGGATTTTCCGCTTCCGCAATCCGGGAAAACTCCGCTGACTCTAACGGCTGGCGGTCGAGATCCCCGTGTTCCATTCTTGACGGCGAAGAGCGGGGCGGAGTCCAATAATCGCTTCGGTGGTTCGCTCCGCGAACCACCGAAGCGTCTCGCAACTCGGTTGCCGGAACAAGGCGGATCGCGGAGCGATCCGCGACTTTGGCGTGGTTCGCTCCGCGAACCACCGAAACGTCTCACAACTCGGATGCCGGAACGGGCGGATCGCGGAGCGATCCGCGACTTTGGCGGCAACGGTCTGGAGCAGGGCCCTATGAACGCGGCATCGGGTGGCTACGAGGTGGTCGACTTCCGGGACGTGCCAGGTACACCCTGTCCGTGCGGCACGGCGCGCCGCGCGTTCGCCGATGCGGCTGACTTTCCGGGAACCATCCACGTCACGGAGATCTCCGAACAGGCGACGCTCCACTACCACCGGCGGCTCACCGAGGTCTACTATTTCCTCGAATGCGGTGACGATGCCCGAATGCAACTCGACGACGCGGTGCTTCCCGTCCATCCCGGGCTCTGCGTGCTCATTCGACCGGGGACGCGCCACCGAGCGATCGGCCACATGAAAGTACTCATCGTCGTCATGCCGAAATTCGATCCGGCGGACGAATTCGAGGACGCGGCGGAATGTGCCGCCAGGCGGTAATGGGATGGTCGATCGGCTCTCGCCGGGGGATCGCCGAGCAGAAAATGCGCCGAGACAAATCTAGTGGCCCATGCGGGCGGCGAAGAAGGCACCCCCGGCGGCTCCGCCGGCGATCATGAGTCCGAGCAGGGTCTTGAGCGCGCTGAACTCGCCCCATTGAAAAGGAGACATGCTCGAATTGAACAGGACCATGAATGCAATAAACGTGATGTTGCCCGCCAGGATGGCCACGTAGATCGCTTGTTTCTTCGATGGATCCATATTCCTCGTCTCGTCGTAGCCACGGTCGCCAGAGCGTGGCGGAATCGTCGCGCGCTTCGGCCACCGTCCAATCGTAGGAACCGTCGCGCGATTCGGCCACCGTCTGGCGACGGTGGCTACCATCGACGGTGGCTACCATCCAATGGGCAAGATCCAATGGGCAAGATCCAATGGGCAAGATCCAATGGGCAAGATCCAATGGGCAAACGCGTCAATCGGTGATCTCGATCTTTTCTTTCTTGACGAAATGAGGCGACTTACCCGACGCAGTCAGCGCTTCGGCCTTTTCCTGTGCCTGCTTTTGTTGGTTGAATTCGAATAGGGCGACCCGTTTGAGCGACTGGTTGAAGACACCCCAGTAGAGCTTGAACCGTTTGTCGACCGGTTCCTTTGCGCGGCTCTTGCGTTTGGGCGCCGGCTTCTTTTCGACCGCAGCCTTCGCCGTCTTTTCGGCCTTGGCGGGCGACTTGGATTCCAACGCCTCGGCGGCCTCGGCCTGCTCGCGCAACTCCCGTCGATTCACTGTCTTGCGCGCCATTTCGGAATCCCCCTACGTCGTGACGTAATTCCAGAGGCCCGTTATCATATACCATCCGACGCTTTTCTGCCAGCGAGCCCACGATGGAACTCGACGACGAACTGTGCCTTTGTTTCCACGTGACGAAACGCAAGGTCATCAACTACCTGCGCGTCGAACGTCCGGATCGGCCGAGCCAACTGGCCGAGTGTTTTGGAGCGGGCACCGGATGCGGCTGGTGCCGGCCCTATCTGCGGCGGCTGTTCGAGGCATCCCGGCATGCGATCCTCGATGCAAACGGCGAACCGACCGAATCCGAACTCGACCGCGACGCGTTCCCGGACCGCGCGCGGTACGCGAGGCTCCGCGAAGGCTACCGGGCGACGCGCGACTCGGTCGATGACGATCGCCGAAGCTGACCGCACGCCGCGTCGATGGCGTCCCCCTTCCGCTCGCGGAACTGCACATTGATCCCGGCTCGTTCAAGCGTTTCGCGAAAGGCCCGCTGCCGAGCGGCTGTCGGCGCGACATAGGGCAGACCGGCCACCGGATTGCACGGGATCACGTTCAGCATGGCCGTCCGGCCGCGGAGCCGATGCGTCAGCTCCCGCGCGTGGGATACGTCGTCGTTGATTCCGCCAAGCAGGACGTACTCAAACGTCAGGCGGCGCCCCGACCGTTCAAAGTAGGAATCGGCGGCGGCCAGGACGGCGTCGAGCCCGATCTTGCGGTTCACGGGAACCAACTGGTTCCGCAACGCGTCGTTCGGCGCGTGCAGCGACACGGCAAGGTGGAACCGCGCGTCCTCCCGCGCGAGCCGTTCCATCGCGTCGGGCAGACCGACCGTCGAGATGGTGATCCGGCGCGGACTGATCCCCAATGCGTCCTTCGAAGACGCTTCGCGCAGCGCCGGCAGGAGCCGATCCAGGTTGGCCAGCGGCTCGCCCATTCCCATCACCACGACATGGCTCAGCCGTTCGCCCTCGGGCATCCGCCGCTGCAGATGGAGCATCTGCTCGAGAATCTCCCCGCGCGTCAGATTGCGTTCCACGCCGTCAAGCCCGCTCGCGCAGAACACGCACCCCATGGCGCAGCCGACCTGGCTGCTCACGCAGATCGATCGGCGAGGCCCATCACGCAGGAGGACGCACTCGATCCGCCTACCGTCCGACCACTCGACGACCAGCTTTTCGGTGCCGTCCGCCGATTGCCGGAGGGTCGCGATGTTCCCTTCAAGAATCCGGAAATCGCGTTCCAGGTCGCCTCGCAGTCCCGACGGCAGGTCGGACATCGCGTCGAACGACGCGGCGCGCCGCGCGAACAACCAACGGCGGATCTGCGCCGCTCGGTATTTCGGCTGGCCCCGTTCCTCGAGCCACTCGGGCAATCCGTCGCTCAGCACGTCGAGCAGATGGCGCATGGAAAGGACGACCTCGTTCCCGCGCCCGACCCGGTCGTCGGAAGATCCGCTCGACGACCCCCCCGCGCGCTTGGCCTCATCAGACAGTCGCGGCGACCGCTTGCCAAGGGACCTCGGGGATGCCAGTCTTGCGGTTCGCGCACTCCCGGCCCCGACACGCCATCCGCCGAACATGGGTCCCCTTCGATCAGGACGACGCCGACATGGCCCAATCCAAGCCCACCAAGCCGATCAAGCCGATCAAGGCCACCAAGGCGTCCAGAACCACGTCGTCCAAGAAATCCAAGATTGTCGAAGGACCCGGGAACATCGGGAACCGCGCGATCCGGGGCGGCACCCGGCGGCTCGATCCGCGTCAGGAGGCCCGTGCGCGGGACCTGGTGATGGAGCTCATGGGAATTCCGGGTCCGAGCGGCGAAGAGGGCCGGGTCGCGGAATATGTGCGGGACCATTTGCGGGACGCGGGCGTTCCGGCGTCCGCCATGCGTCACGATTCGGCGCACCGGCGCGCTCGGTTGCGGGGCCAGGTCGGCAACCTGATCGTGCGGCTCGACGGCGACTCCCGAAAACCCCGCCGCCTTCTGACGGCCCATCTCGACACGGTTCCGATCTGCGTCGGCTCGCGACCGCGCCGACGCGCCGCGATCGTCCGTTCGGCCGACCCGGCCACGGGGCTCGGCGCCGACAACCGAGCCGGCACGGCCGTCCTGCTCGCGACGGCCCTCGCCTTGCTCGACCGCCGCGTCGACCACCCGCCGCTCACCCTCTGCTGGTTCGTGCAGGAGGAAATCGGACTCGAAGGGTCGCGGCACGTCTCCCGATCGCTGTTGGGCGCGCCGAGCCTCGCCTTCAATTGGGACGGCGGGGATCCGAGCAAGTTGACGATCGGCGCGACGGGCGGTTATCGGATGGACGTGGAGATCGCGGGCCATGCGAGCCATGCGGGCAATGCGCCGGAGCGTGGGGTCAGCGCGATCGCGGTCGCCGCGCTGGCGATCGCCGACTTGCAACGCGATGGGTGGCACGGCAAGATCGTCAAACCGGACGGCGAGGGGACGAGCAACGTCGGCGTGATTCGAGGCGGTGACGCGACGAACGTCGTGGCCGACCGCGTCACGGTTCGGGTGGAAGCGCGGAGCCACGCGCCCCTGTTTCGAACGACGATTGTCGAGCGGATCGAGGGGGCGTTCCGCGAGGCGGCGAACGCGGTGGTCAACGTCGACGGCAAGCGGGGGCGGGTTGCGATCCGAGGCCGCCTCGATTACGAATCGTTCCGGCTCGCCGACGACGCGCCGTGCGTTCGCGCGGCGGAAGCGGCCGCCCGCTCGGCGGGCCTCGATCCGTGGACGGCGATCTCCAACGGCGGACTCGACGCCAACTGGCTCATCCGCCACGGCATCCCCACCGTCACGCTCGGCTGCGGCCAGGTCAATCCGCACATGACGACCGAACGGCTCGACCTCCGGCAATTCACCCGCGCGTGCCGCATGGCGTATGCGCTGGCGACGGGGATCGAGCCGGCCGATGCCTGACGCCGCCTCGACGCGGACGGCGCATGGCCGTCTAGTCGTCGACTCGAAGGAGGCATTCGACCAACGTCAACGAGAACGCCTTGAGCCGAATGCGATACGCGCCGGACTTCCGCGGAGCCCGAAGGGTGGCGGAAAGCCGCGTTAAGCTCGACGGATCCGTCGTTACCGAGGCCATTCCGGAGCTCGCAATATTCCCCTTCGCGTCCATCACTTCGGCCGAACCGTGGGTGAACAGGGCGATCCGAATGAAGTTGTGCGGATACGGTGAACTCCTGGCCGCGTCCCAATGAGAATCCGTCCGTTGGCGCGTCTTCGATCGGCGTTCCGTTGACGAACCCTTTCACACCCGTCGCGCCGATGTCGTTCGGCCACTGCTCGGTTCGGATTGCTCCACGAGAACGGTGGTCCGCGCTCAAGTGCGAACGAAACCGCCGCCACGAATTCCTTCAAGATCCCTCCCGGCTGGGTCCCGGCAGGATATCGATGGGCGAGCCGAGCGGGCGTTGGGGGCGAACCGTTTGCGGACCGGAACCGGCGATGGGCGGTCGGGGTTTAGGGGGGGGGGGCCGTGCGGCGGGGGTCGATACTGGCTCGAACGGGCCGCCTACGTTAGGCTGGGAACGTGCCGTCCCGCCGAGCTCGACGACCCGTCCCCGAGGTCTCCCTTTGGCCGTCAGCGAATCCACCGCCGCGCGCTATCAACTGGCCGATCCCGACGTTCGGCTCATGCTGCGCGTGCGCGACGACGACGCGGCGGCGTTCGAGGAGTTGGTGGTCCGGTACCAGAACCGGCTGATCGCCGTGCTCGAACACGTTGTGCCGTCGCGGGAGGCGGCTGAGGATCTGACTCAGGAGGTTTTCCTGCGGGTGTTCCGCGCCCGCAAGCGGTATGAACCGGGCGCCCGCTTTTCGACCTGGCTCTTCACCATTGCGAACAACGCGGCGAACAACGCCTTGCGCTCGATGGCCCGCCGCCACGAGGTGCAGGTCGTCTCGAACAGCGATTCCCAAGTCAAACTGCTCGAACAGATGGCCCTGGCGCAAAGCGGAAGCATGCCGACCCGCGCGCTCGACAAGGCGGAGCGGGCCGAGTTCGTGCGGGCCGCCGTGAGCCAATTGAACGACCGGCAGCGGATGGCCTTGCTCCTTTCGAAATTCGAGGGGCTCAGCTACGCCGAAATCTCGGAAACGATGGGGATGACCACGAAGGCGATCAAGAGCCTGCTTTCCCGCGCGCGGGCGAACTTGCGCGCGGCGCTCGAACCGTACATGGAGGAGGGGCGAGGATCGCTCGGAGAAACGACCGATGAATGAAACCGACATCGCTCGCCACGACGAGTCGTTCGACGACGAGGATCTGGTCGGTTACCTCGACGGCGAGCTCGACGCGGAAACCGCGCATCGCATCGAGCAGCGGCTCGCCCACGACGCCGACTGCCGAGCTCGGCTGCGCGATCTCCAGGCCTCGTGGGACCTGCTCGACGATTTGCCTCGTTCCGAGGTGGCCCGGTCGTTCGCGCAATCGACCGTTTCGATGGTGGCGGTGCGCGGAGCCGACGGCGACGCGCGTCGATCGGGCGCGTTCCGACGGTCCGCCGTCTGTCTGCTCGCCGCCGTCGGCGCCGCGGCGGCCGCGTTGGGAGGCTATTTCACGGTCGACGCCGTCTATTCCTCGGGCGATCGCGAACTGATCCGCGATCTGCCGGTCATCGAACGGATGGACATGTACCAGGCGGCCGACGACACGGCCTTCCTGCGGACCTTGATAGGCGAGAACCTGTTCCAGGAGGAGTCGGACGATGGCCCATGACCGCGCCGATCGACGGTCCTGGTTCTCCCGCCGGTTTGGAGGGCGCGCGGCCGCGCCGGCCGTGCTCGGTCTCGCCGGCCTCGCCGTCGGCCCCCTCGGCGCCGCCGGGCAGGACGACGGGCCGTCGCCGCGCGAACGGCTGGGCGCGATGACGGCCGCCGAGAAGGAAGAACTCCAACGCAAGGAACGCAGGTTCCGCAGCCTGTCGGCCGACGAGCAAGATCGGCTGAGGGCCATGCATGCCGAAATCACCGAAGCGCCCGATGCGGACGAGTTGACGCGCGTGATGACGCGCTATTACGAATGGCTCAAGACGCTCCGGCCCGGCGAACGGGCCGAAGTGCTGAGCCTGCCGCCCGAGCAGCGCATCGAGAAGATCAAAGGCATGCTCGAGGAACAGTCGATCCAGCGGTTCCAACGCATGGCCGCCTCCCAGCTCGGCACGGACGACGTGACGCTCATCTTCCGATGGATCGGCGAATACGTCGCGCGGCACGACGCCGAACTGTACGACTCCCTGTCCGAGGACCAGAAGCGATTCGTCGGGCAGAACCCGAGAACGAGGCGGTTCGTGCTGACCGGCGCGCTGATGCGCAAAAGCGTCAACTCGATCCTCGTGTCCGACGACGAGGTCAATCAGTTGATCGACGGACTTTCGCCGACGGCGAAACAGATCCTGCAGTCCGAGAAGGACCGGCTCCAACGGGTCCGCATCATCCGCGGCTGGATGGAGGCGGCCGCGTCGAGCATGTTCCGGAACGGAGGCCGGACGACGCCGCCCCCGAGCAACGAGCAGATCATGGAGTTCGTCACGCGCGAGCTGAGCGCCCGCGACCGCGCGTTTTTGGAGGGGCTTCCCGCCGAGCGGTTCCGGCGCGAGGCGGAACGGTACTATCATTGGCACAAGGGCCGCCGTGAACGGGAAGGCGGAGGGGGCGGCGCACCGCCCGGATCCCAAGGCACTCCGGGCCCTCCCGGACCCCAGGGAAGGCCCGGAGAAATCGACCGATTCCGTCCGTTTCGACCGGGCGGTGATCCCCGATCGGGCCCCCCGCGATCCAACGGCCGCGAGGACGGCGCGCGAAGTGGGCCGCCCAATTCCAGATGATCCCAAATGACCCAACGGCCCCAATGACCCAGAACTGGCAGGTGCGTCCCATGTCGCAGGATGATTCACGTCGATCGTTGCCTGAGCGGATCACGGTCCATCTCGCGGAAAGCCGGTCCCGGCTGGTGGGCCGCGTGTTCACCTGGTTCATTTCCCTGGCCGTTCTGGTCGCCCTATTCCGGTCGTCGATGACCGGAACGACCTACCACGATCCGCAATACGGCGTCCGCGAACGGCACGTCTCGGGCTCGCTCGACGGCGCCGACCGCATCGCCGTGATCACTGTGGGCGGCGTGATCCTCGACGGGGACGGTTTTGTCAAAGCCCAGATCGACCGCGTGCGGGAAGACCCGTCGGTAAGGGGGATCGTGGTCCGCGTCGATTCGCCCGGCGGATCGGTGACCGCGTCGGACTATATCTACCACCATCTGCGCAAGCTCCGCGAGGAAAAAGACGTGCCGCTGGTCGTCAGTATGGGCGGCATGGCGGCGAGCGGGGGCTATTACGTCGCCATGGCGGTGGGCGATCAGCCCGATTCCATTTTCGCCGAACCCACGACGACCACCGGCTCGATCGGCGTGTTGATCCCCCACTACGATTTCAGCGGACTGCTCGAACGGTTCGACGTGAAGGACGATTCGATCGCCAGCCATCCCCGGAAACTGCTGCTCAGCATGAGCCGCCCGATGCCCGACGACCAGCGCGCCCTGCTCGAAAAGCACGTGGGCGAGCTGTTCGAGCGGTTCAAGCGGATCGTGCATTCCGGTCGACCCGCGTTCCGCAACGCGGAGAATCGGCTTGAGCGCGGCGGGGTCGATTTGGCGACGGGCGAGATCTTCACGGCGGACGAGGCCCTGCGGCACGGGCTGGTCGATCGGATCGGGTTCATCGAGGACGCCGTCGATCGCGTCCTCGAATTGGCACAGCTCGACAAGTCCGCCACGCGCGTCGTGCGTTACGATCGATCGGCCACGTTGTGGAGCAGCATGGTCGGCGATTGGATGACGGCGGACCGGCCGCCCACGGGTCTCGCTTCGATTCTCGATGCCGGCGTGCCCCGCGCGTACTATCTGTTCACCACTCTGCCGCCGACATTCGCACGGCTCTCCGAGCCGTGATGCGGCGGGACGGGTTAGAGGATAAGAAAACTCGCCTCGGAGAGGCGAGCGACATTCGCACGGCTCTCCGAGCCGTGACGCGGCGGGACGGGTTAGAGGATAAGAAAACTCGCCTCGGAGAGGCGAGCGACATTCGGAGGTCCGGTTCGGTGTTGCCAGACCGGGGTAGATCCCGGTAAGCTACGATGCACGGCCATCCGAGAAAAAGGAGTTTCCACGTTGTTCGTCGCCGCCTCGACCGAGTGCTTCCGCAGTTTGCCGCTCACAGAAGCCCTGGAACGGCTCACCGATCTCGAATTCAGCAGCGTTGAGGTCGCCCTGCACGAGCAGGGTTGCCAGTTGCGGCCGAGCGAAGTCGTCGCGGACTTCACAAGGTGCGTCGACCGATGCCGCAACACGCGCCGGCTCGACGTCGTCGCCTACAGCGTCGAGATCGCGGCGACTGGCGACGAATACTACCGCCAATTCGAGGCCATTTGCCGACTCGCCAAGGCCACGAAGGTCGTGACGCTCACCGTTCCCTCGGGCGAGCTCGGAACGCCGTTCAACGAGGAGGTCGAGCGGCTGCAGCGGCTCGTGGACATCGCGACCCTCGAAGGCATCCGCGTCGCCATGCGCAGCCAGGTCGGTTGCCTGTCCGAGGACCCCGACACGGTCGTCGTGCTCTGCGACAACGTCAAAGGGCTCGGCCTGACCCTCGATCCCAGCCACTATACGTTCGGCCGCGAACGGAACTACGACAAGCTCTACAAGTACGTCTATCACGTCCATTTGCGGGACACGACGAAAGACAAGCTGCAGGTCCGGGTCGGTCAGGGTTCCATCGAATACGGCCGGCTCATCGCCTCGCTCCGCAAGGTCGGCTACAACCGGGTCCTCGGCATCGACATGTCGGAGATGGAGGACGTCGATCACATGGCCGAACTGCGCAAGATGCGGTTGCTCCTCGAAAGCCTGCTCTGACAGTTCTCCCGGGATCGCCGGTCAGCGCGCGGGATTCCGCGCGCGATGGTCCAAGTCGGTCGGATCGTGAAACGATGGCAGCAAGTTCGAAGCATGCCCGGCGCGGTCTCTGGACCGCGACACTGTTCGTGCTGACGGCGGGAATCCCGGCCGCGCGGGGAGACGATCCGGACGACGGCGCGCTGGCCGCCTCCGGAATCCGGAAGCTCGAATCCGCGCATCTCGTGCTCTACACGGACGTCCGCGAGCCCGCCGCCGACGCGTTGCCTCGGGTCTTCGATCTCGCCGTGCCCCAGTGGGCCGACTATTTCGGCGTGCCCGAGACCAAGACCGCCTCATGGCGCATGATCGCGTGCGTCATGCGCGACGCCGAACCCTTCCGGAGGCTCGGCCTGCTGCCCGACGATCTCCCGCCATTCCTCACCGGGTATCAACGCGGCGAGCGGTTGTGGATGCACGAACAGCCGTCGGACTATTACCGTCGGCACCTCCTGCTCCATGAGGGAACGCACGGATTCACCGTCAATCTGCTCGGCGGCGGAGGCCCGCCGTGGTACATGGAGGGAATCGCGGAATATCTGGGCCTGCATCGATGGCAAGACGGGCGTCTCGAGCTGGCGTACAACGCGCGGGAGAGCGCCGAGGTCGCCTATTGGGGTCGCGTGAAGATCTTGAAGCGGGAATACGAGGCCGGTCGAGGCATGACGCTGCGCGACGTCATGACATACGACGCGAAAGCCCATCGGCGGCTCGAACCCTACGCGTGGTGTTGGGCGGCCGCCATGCTGCTCGACCACCATCCGGCGAGCCGGGCCGCGTTCCGCGAATTCCGCAACGCACTGTCCGAATCGCCGGACGCGTTTTCCGCCCGCCTGTATGGCCGACTCGAATCCCGTTGGCCCGAACTCGAACTCAATTGGCAAGCGCTCATCGCCGCCGTGGAATACGGATACGACGTCGAACGGGCCGCCATCGTGTTGCGCGAGGGCGTCGCGCGGGGACCCGGCGGCTCCACCATGGAAGTCGACGCCTCGCGAGGCTGGCACGATTCGGGAATCGAACTCGACGCGGGCTCCGTCTATCGCGCGACGGCGACCGGCCGAGTCGTCCTGCGGGGCGAGCCGCGCTGGGAGGCCGAGCCGAACGGCATCACGCTGCACTACTATCGAGGCAAGCCGCTCGGCATGCTGCTCGCCGCCGTCGTCCCGAACTCCGATCCCGCGCGGATCGGAGTTCCGATCGAAATCGGACTCCACGCCGACCTCCGCCCCAATGTCTCCGGACGGCTCTATTGGAAGATAAACGAATCGGCGGCCGATCTGGCCGACAATGAAGGACGTTATTCGGTCCGCATCCAATAAGCCGATTGAACCGCTCGGCAGCCGTCCATGGAACGAAACCGACGTTGACGGTGATCGGCGCGGCCTGCCGCCCGAGCGTTCCGTGTTGGTCGTACTCTTCGAGAGATCGTCAGAATCCGGGGAGTCGCATTTGTTCGGGAGGCCGGCTCCGACTCAGGTGGGCTTCCCGGTATGCCTCGGCGAGATGCGTGGTCATTTCGAGGATCAAAATGTCGGCCCGGTTCATGACGTGACGCGCGCTGCGGTTGCCCAACCCTTGGACCATCTCCTCGAGCACGGCCAGATGGAGCCGCATGACCTGCCGCGGCGCGACGCATGCCTGGGTGAGCAGCCCGGCGAGTTGGTGCATTTCAACGCCGAGATTCCCGGATCCCATGATGACGTACGTCCGAAGGAGTTCGCGGTAGTGGGCGACGAGTTGCTCCGGCAGCGGCAACGCATCCTCGCCCGAATCCGGGACCATGGCGCCCGGCTCGCGTCGCATGTGTTCGAGATCGCGGAGCATGTCGCGCTGCTGTCCGAGCAGGCGGTTCGCTTCGTCGTGTTCGAGCTGGAGCCGCTGGAGTTGCCCTTGTTCGAGCCGCCGATTCTCGGCGATGAGTTCATGGCGTTCCCGCGCGAGGGCCATCTTCCAAAGGAGCGTGCGCACGGTGGTCGTGTGGACGCAAATGTACGCGTCGCCGCCCGCCTCGTAGCAGAGCGCGGCCATTTCCTCCTCGCTCGGCGAGCCCAGAACGACGACGGGCAGGTCGTCGCGACTGCCCGTTCGGACGACATGGAGCAGATCGAGCGCATCGAGCTGTTCGCCCTCGTGGCTGAGCAGGACGGCGTCGTACGTCTCGTCCCGAAGGCGGGCGGCTCCCGCCGCGATACCGATCGCCTTGTCCAGCGTCACGTCGCAGGCGGCGTCGGCCGCGAAGGCGTCGGCGAGCCAATTGCCGGTCCGCAACGTGCCCGTGATGAACAGCACGCGCATGCGAGACGGCAATTGGCCCCACGCACGGTTGGGCCGCTTCCGTTTCGCATCCTTGACGCAGGCTTGCATGCCGATGTCCTCGCCCCCGGGGTCGGTCGCCGGGCGGGACGATTTAACCGAGATGTCGATCCGCGTCAACGGCGATTTTGCTACGATGGACGGCCCGGCGGCCCGGCGGCCCGGCGGCCCGACGGCCCGACGGCTCGACCGCCCGACCGTCGCACCGAGCCCGGGCCGAACTTCCTGTCCGATAGGTTTCGGCCGTTCGCGGAACGCCAATCCCCGCGCGGAGGCGCGCTCGATGAAGATCGCCTATTTGGACTGTTCCAGCGGCATCAGCGGCGATATGACGCTCGGCGCGCTCGTCGATGCCGGCGTGCCCCTCGAACCGATCCAAGCCGGCGTCGCGTCGCTCGGCCTGCCCGACGTGCGGATCACGGCCGACGAGGTCCGCAGGCACGGGTTCCGCGCGGTCAAGGTCCGCGTGGAATGCCCGCCGGAAAAAAACCACCGGCACCTGCACCACATAGTCGACAAGATCGACGCGAGCACGCTCACCGAACCCCAGAAGGAACTCGCGCGACGCATGTTCACTCGGCTCGGGGAAGCCGAGGCCAAAGTGCACGGGACGACCGTCCGCAAGGTGCATTTTCACGAGGTCGGCGCGGCCGATTCGATCGCCGATCTGGTCGGATCGGCGATCGCCTGGGATCTGCTGGGTCCCGCGCGCATCGTCTGTTCGCCGGTCCCCGTCGGTCGAGGCGAGATCCAAATCGAGCATGGTCGAGTGGGCTTGCCCGCTCCCGCGACGGCCGAGTTGCTCAGGAGTGTGCCGATCGCCGCGTCCGACGTTCGAGCCGAATTGACGACGCCGACCGGCGCCGCGATCATCGCGACACTCGTCGACGAATTCGGCGGGATCCCCGCCATGTCGATCGAGTCGATCGGCTACGGCGCGGGGGACCGCGAGCTGACCGAGCAGCCGAATGTCCTGCGGATCTTCGTGGGGGAAGCCGCCGAGCACAGCCTGTCGGACGTCGTGTGGGTCCTCGAAACGAATCTGGACGACGTGAGCGGCGAGGTCATCGGCCACTGCTTCACGCGGCTCGGAGAAGGCGGCGCGCTCGACGTCTACGCGACGGCCATCCAAATGAAGAAGAACCGGCCCGGAGTGAAATTGACCGTGCTCTGCGGCGCGGACCGCATCGCCAAACTCGAACAGATCCTCTTCAAGGAAACCGGGACGCTCGGAATCCGACGGTGGGCGGCGAGCCGCCACAAATTGGAACGCCGATCGCTCGAGGTCGTCACCCGATTCGGGCCCGTCGCCGGTAAGCTCGCCGTCCATGACGACGGCGGGATCAGCTATTCACCGGAATTCGAGTCGTGCCGCGCGATCGCCGAACAACGGCGTCTGGCCATCCGCGACGTATACCGCGCCGCGCACGAGGCGTTTCACGCCGCACCCGCATCGCATGCCGAACGCGGTGAGCCGACCGGGGGCGAGGATCACGGGCGGACGTCGTAGGCGAACGTGTCATGCCGTCCCAAAACACCCTTCCTTTCGACCCGCGCCTCATGCTGCTCGCGGGCCTGGCGCTCCTGGCGGCCGTCCTCGTGCGACGCACCTATCGCCGGATTCGGAGGCGCGCGGAAATCCCCGAGTCGGCGTCGGGCGCCGAGCCCGACCGCGCCGCCGCGTCGACGCCCGCGCCGCCCGAATGGACGCGGTGGCACGTCGCCATGCACGAAACGGCCCGGGACGCGATGGGCGAATTGGACAGCAAAATGCGAGCCCTGCAGTGCCTCATCGCGCAGGCCGACCATCACGCATCGCGGCTCGACGAGGCCGTTCGCCGGGCGTCCACACTCGCCCGACCGACCGAATCGAACGGCGCGAACCCGTCCACGTCGAGCTCGGTGGAATCCAACCCGCCGACCGACCACCGGTCCGCGTGACGCGCGGCCCGCCGATCGAAGGCCGCGCCCGGCCGGCCCGTTTGGCGAGTCGTTCGCCGCCGAGTGCCGTCCGCGGTTTGCCCGAACGGCGATCGACGCCGATTGTCCGTCCGCGCGGAGTGTCCGGCGCGCTACGCCACATCGACGCCCGCGCGGCGCATGACCGACTCGGCTTGCCGTTGGCACAGGATGATCGCGTCGCGGGCAAGCGTTCCCGAAACGAGGTCGGACGCGACGCCCGTTTCGACGGCCGTCTTCACCTCGCGGATCTCGGCATGGAACGCGCCCAGCGGATCGCCGCCGCCGAGGTCCGGTCGTTCGACGCGGCCGTCGGCGAGGAAGACGGTGAGAGGCATGAGGAGTTGTCCGGCGCCTTCGACGACGGCGAATTCGTACTGCAGCGTCGCGCGTTCGAAGTGGATTTCGAAACCGTGCGTGAACGGCCGTCCTTGCTGCCCGATGACGCCGCACGTCGCGGAGACGCTGTACGCGCGGTCGTCGAAGCGGAAGAGCGTCGAGCAGTGCTCGACGACGCGGGCCCGCATCCGCCCCTCGCTCACCACGGCCGACGGCATGCCGAACAGGACGCGGATGAAATGGGCGTCGTGCACATGGAGGTCGATGAGCGGTCCTCCGACTCGATCGGGATCGAAGAAATCGGGGATCCACTCGGGGTTCGAGATGACCCGTTTGAACGAGCCGCCGAGGATCGTGCCGTAGGAGCCGCCGCGCGCGGCTTGGAGGGCGAACGCGTATTCGGGGAAGAAAGGAAGGACCTGGCCGATCAGCAGTTGACGCCCGGTCCGCTCGGACGCCGCGCACATGCGGTCGCAATCGTCGGCGGTGAGCGCCATCGGCTTTTCGCAAAAGACGTGCTTCCCCGCTTCGAGCGCGCGGATCGCCGCCGAGGCATGCAGATGGGGAGGCAGGCAGACATCGATCAGATCGATGTTCGGGTCCTCGATCAACGGCTCGAATGCGTCATGGACACGAACGTCCGACAGGTCCACCTGTTCGCCCGGCGGCCCGAAATTCCCCTTGATCGATCGCCAGTCGCCGGCCTTCTTTCGGGCATCGCGCGCGCAGATCGCCGCGACGCGCGTTCCCTCGACCTCGCGATACGCGAGCCAATGGATCCAGCCCATGAACCCGATGCCTGCGATGCCGATCCGCACCATCTTCGTGTTTCCCTTCCGTTTCTGGACTGATCGCTTTTCATGATCTCCGTGAATCGCCCGTCTTGCACCGTTCTTACCCTATTCCATGCGCCGTTCTATGCGCGCTTGTCGGGTGAAACGGCTCTGTCTTTCGTGTCGCCACTTGGTCGTCTATCTTACGCGAGGCCGGGCCCATCCGACAGAACAAGAGGAGACCCGCACGTCATTCGGCGGGTCGGTTCCTGTCGCGCGAGTCTCCATCTCGATCCAGCCGCTTGTCGGCAGGGGTGAACCACGAAAAGCGGCATCGTGTCGTTACAGGAATAAGAGTGGCGTAACGCAGGGGTTTCGTCTCCGTGATGGAGCAGTCGAATCCCGCGATCCACGAGAGGAAACAGGGATGCTCCTGACAATCACGACAACCCACTCGCCGGCGTCCGATCTTGGCTACTTGCTGCACAAGCATCCCGAGCGCAGCCAGTCCTTTGACTTGAGCTTCGGCAAGGTCCACGTCTTCTACCCCGAAGTCGGTCTCGAGCGGTGTTCGGCCTGCCTGCTGCTCGACGTTGACCCCGTAGGACTGGTGCGCGGCAAGAACGCCAGCGCCAGCTTCTTGCTGGCGCAATACGTGAACGACAGGCCCTACGCGGCATCCTCGTTCATGTCTGTGGCCATCGCGCGGGTATTCGGCTCGGCTCTTCAAGGTCGCTGCAAGGACCGCCCAGATCTAGCGGCATTGCCGATCCCGCTGTCGGCCCGGATCGACGTGTTGCCAGTGCGTGGCGGCGAGCGGTTCCTGCGGAACGTCTTCGAGCCGCTTGGCTACGCGGTCGATGCGACTCGGTGCCCACTGGACGAGCGGTTCCCCGAGTGGGGCGAGAGCCCGTACTTCGCGGTGACGGTACAGAAATCGACGACGTTGGCCGACTTGCTGACGCATCTGTACGTCTTGATCCCGGTGTTCGACAACGCGAAGCACTACTGGATAGGCGACGATGAGATGGAAAAGCTGCTCGCCAAAGGCGAGGGCTGGCTGGCTGGGCACCCGGAAAAAGAAGAGATCACGCGGCGCTACTTGAAGTTCCAGCCAAGCCTATTCCGCGAGGCCCTTGCCCGGCTCGTTCAGGAAGAGGAGCCACAGGAGGCAGAAGACGACGAACGCCGAGTCGAGCCCGAAGAGGCGCTGGAAAAGCCGCTCAGCCTGAACGACCAGCGGCTCGGTTCGGTTGTGGCCGCACTCCGAGCCAGCGGCGCGAAGCGAGTCCTTGACCTCGGCTGCGGCGAGGCAAAGTTGATCCGCGAGCTTCTCAAGGAGAAGCAATTCGAGGAAATCGTTGGGCTGGACGTATCCATCCGTTCCCTCGAAGTGGCCCAGCGCCGGCTGAAGCTTGAGCGACTGCCAACCAAGCAGGCAGAGCGAATCAAGCTGCTCCACGGCTCGCTGATGTACCGCGACAAGCGGCTGGATGGATTCGACGCCGCTGCTGTTGTTGAGGTCGTCGAGCACCTTGACCCGCCGAGGCTGTCGGCGTTTGAGCGCGTGCTGTTCGAGTTCGCCAAGCCGCGAACGGTCGTGCTCACCACACCCAACCGAGAGTTCAACGTAAAGTGGGAGAGTCTCGGGGCCGGGCGATTTCGCCATCCCGACCACCGCTTCGAGTGGACGCGGCACGAGTTTCAGGCATGGGCGAATGGCATCGCCGAACGGTTCGGCTACACCGTGCGGTTCGTGGCGGTGGGGCCGGAAGACGAGAAGCTGGGACCACCGACGCAAATGGCCATCTTCGAGGTTGCGAAGTGACAACGGGGTTCCGCCGTGGAAGCCGTGCTGCCCACCGGTGATAAGTGCGAGCGGCGAGCGGTTCAACTTGGGTTACTCGGCGCAGCGCTGGAAGCCTACGGCAAACATGAAATACTCGAAACCATCGACATGAGCGCGTTCGTGGCTGAGCAAAGGCCGAATGTCCCCGACTGGAAGACTGGTAAGCTCCAGACACCAGTTGAGCACCTGTATGTTCCTGCGAACCCGAGTGTCGCAGGGACCGGAGCATCGAACCGTGACTGACCGCGTGCATTACCATCCCAACTTGATTCTCTCTGTGGGCACGCAGGTCGTGACGCTCGTGGACATTCCCGGTTCGGCTGGACTCGTCCTTCATCCGCGCGGCACGGTTGGCGTAATCGTGAAATCACCGACCGACCTCGAACACTCGTACCGCGTCCGCTTCCTCGATGGTTTCGAGGCCCCGCTCAAGCAGAGCGAGGTTACGATGCTCGCCCGATTCAAGGAAGGCGAGATTGGCGATAGCACCCACGTCGCTCAAACAGACCTCTACGAACGAGTCATCTACCGCTGCGTGATCGGTTCGCAGGCGTATGGCCTCGCCGACGCCGAGTCAGACGTGGATCGCCGGGGCATCTACCTGCCACCCGCCGACCTGCACTGGTCGCTCTACGGCGTGCCCGAGCAACTGGAAAACCACGAGACGCAGGAAGCCTATTGGGAGCTTCAGAAGTTCTTGGTGCTGGCGCTCAAGGCGAACCCCAACGTGCTGGAGTGTCTCTACACGCCGTTACCGGGTCCTGCTCACCGGCATCCACCTGATGCAGGCCGGCGTGGTCGAGGCGAATCTGGTCCGACTCAACGAGGCGGCGAAATCGCCGTACCTCGACGATCTGATCCAGCGAAAAGTAGCCGGTGTGGAAACGGAGCGGCTCAACGAGGCGGATCTCAGCTTCCACCGTGGGGAATATGACCGTCTGCGGGAGAAGCTCCAGCAGGCGCATGAAGCCAGCGAGTTGCCGGAAGCGCCACGGGGAAACGCGGCGCTGCACGATCTGCTTGTGCGGCTGCGGTTGTCGGCGAAGGGGGGGTGAACTGTACGGAGGATTTCTGTCATGGGCGCATCACGCGATGACTTCACAAAATACCCGCGGACGCCGCATCTATTCGGCTCGCGCGGCACGGATGATGACAAGCATCTTCTTCCTGGAACGCTTCCTGGTCCGCACTCCTCCGGTATCGCCATCCCACGGGCGCCTTGCGACATTGCTCCACCCGCACAGTCGGCAACTGCGTCGGGCCGCGCGGCCTTGCGCGCCGCGAGCCCGTTCCATCGCAACGCCGCGCTTGCCGCTCATCGTCTGACATCCCGCAACCATCCGCTTCGCGGCGCTTGGTTCCATCATCGCCCCCTCTCCA
>Ga0194120_10000524_pt1 | contig 72164 bp, 48 predicted proteins | sample TA2MahCa65mmetaG_FD_148642 | JGI IMG/M metagenome (GOLD analysis project Ga0194120, IMG submission 148642) | Freshwater microbial communities from Lake Tanganyika, Tanzania - TA2015019 Mahale Deep Cast 65m | ecosystem: Environmental > Aquatic > Freshwater > Lake | place: Tanzania: Lake...
CACGAGCACGGGCACGGGCACGGGCACGGGCACGGGCACGAGCACGAGCAGGAGCACGAGTACGAGTACGAGTACGAGCACGAGTACGAGTACGAGTACGAGTACGAGCACGAGCACGAGTACGAGTACGAGCACGAGTACGAGTACGAGCACGAGTACGAGTACGAGCACGAGTACGAGTACGAGCACGGGCACGAGTACGGGCACGAGCACGAGCACGGGCAGGACGATTCGAGTTCCAATCGCCGAACAGCGTGGTGAACCCGAGCGGCAGGTCGGGCGGATTCTGAAATCAAACGTCTTTGGCCGCCGCCGGGTTACCGCGGATCGTTCGGTGGGAGGGGGGGAGGCAGCAATACGTCTTCGCTACCCCAATCCCTGTGGCGTAAGCTGCCAGCTTGCGATCCCAAAAGGTCGCTCGGGTGACCGGGCAGTCCGACACGCGTTCCCAGTCGCGAAGCGACGGTCCCATCAAAGTCCGGGGCAAGCCGACGCGAGTTTTTGCAACGCAGGGGCGCCGCCGCGGGTGGATGCCCGCGATACGTTGGGAAGCCGCGACGCGGCGACCCTATTGGAATCCGCACCGCACGTGACGCATGGATGTCGCTCTTTGCCGGCCCGTTGCGTGACGCCCAACGCGCCCCAAGTTCTTGCCCGCCCGGCGATTTCCGCGGAAAACGGCACGTTGCGGGTGGGTACCACGTGCCAAGGCGCTCGCGATCATCAACGCAGCGGAGGGCACGGGACTCGAACCCGCAACCCCATAAGGGGCGCCTGATTTCGAATCAGGTTCCTAGCCATTCGGATACCCTCCGGGCGATTGTATCGTAACCCGCATCCCGGCACGTCGACAAGGTGACCCGGTCCGCATTCCCCCGCTCTTGCCCCGTTTCGCCAAGTCCGGCTACAACAGGTGACTCGCCCCTCGCACCCCGATCCCGCGGAGGTCCTTGCGTGAACTGCGCCCATGCCCTGCTCGCCTTGACCTGCACTCTGATCGCGGCGGGCTTGCTCGCCCACACCGGGGCCTCATACCGCGCGGGAACGAGGCCGATTGTCATCGCGCATCGCGGTGCGAGCGGGTATTTGCCCGAGCACACGAACGTATCCGCCGCCGTCGCGTTCTCGATGGGCGCGGACTTCATCGAGCCCGACGTTGTGCTCTCCAAGGATGGAACGGCCGTCGTCCTCCACGATATCCATCTCGATACGGTCACCAACGTCAAGGACCTTTTTCCCGATCGATCCAGGTCCGATGGACGTTTTTACGCCCTCGACTTCACGCTTGACGAAATCAAACGCCTGCGCGTGTCGGAACGGATCGACGTGCGAACGGGAAAACGCGTCTATCCGCATCGATTTCCGAGCGACAAGGCCGACCTGCGCGTTCCGACGCTCGCCGAGTTGATCGAGCTCATCCAAGGCCTCAATCACTCGATGCACCGATCGATCGGGATCTATGCCGAGATCAAACAGCCGGCATGGCACCGCGAACAAGGCACCGACATCGCCAAAGTCGTGCTGTCGGTCCTCTCGCGCTATGGATACCGGGACCGCAATTCGCCTTGCTTCGTCCAGTGTTTTGACGCGGCCGAATTGAAACGGATCCGAACCGAACTCAAGTCGGATCTGCGCATGATCCAGCTCCTCGGGGACGATGCGTGGAAGAACGAATCGGGTGTGGTCGACGAGTCGAAGATGAAGGCGGAGCTCGCCGCGGTCGCGGAATACGCTCAGGGGATCGGTCCCGATCTCCGATCGCTGGTCCGCGTCAACACCGAGGGAGTCGCCGTCCCGAACAGCGCGGTCGGCGAGGCCCATCGTCTGGGTCTGCTTGTCCACGCCTACACGTTCCGCCGCGACGCGCTTCCCGAATTCACACCGACCTATGAGGAACTCGTTCGGCTTTACGTCCAGGTCATCGGCATCGACGGCCTCTTCACCGATTTTACCGACACGACGGTCGAACTGATCGACAAGTTCGCGCCGCCATGAGGAGCCAACGGCGACCCGGTGCGACGGCATCGAGTGCCGAACGGGTCAAAATTTCTTGAACGGATCGTCGCTTGCCGGCTTTTCCTTTGCGGGCGGCGCGCCGAACGGATCGTCGCTTGCCGGCTTTTCCTTTGCGGGCGGCGCGCCGAACGGATCGTCGCTTGCCGGCTTTTCCTTTGCGGGCGGCGCGCCGAACGGATCGTTACCGCTTGGCTTCGCGCCGGCCGGTGGTCCGCCGAACGGATCGTTGCCGGCAGGCGCGGCACCCGGACCTCGACCGGGAACACCCGGGATGCCCCCGGGAATCGACGGAGTCGGAACCGAACCCTTGATCGCGCGGAAGAGTCCGCCGAGCGCGCCTTTCTTGGCGCCGGACGGTTTGGCGTCCGCGGGGGCGGCGGGTTGCGATGGCGTGGGCCGCGTGTCGCCGGGCGCGGGGTTCGTTCCGGCGGCCGCGCCCGACGGGGTCGCGGGAGCGGCCGGTGTCGCGCCGGCGGGCGCGAACGGGTCATCGGCGGGTTTCGGCGCAGTCGTCGCGGCGGGCGGAGTCGCCTCGGGTTGGCTCGCCGGCGCGGGAGTGCCCGGCGCGGGAGTGCCCGGCGCGGGAGTGCTCTCGGGCGACCCGGCGGGCGGGTCCTTGGGTGGCTCGGGCGAGCCGGCGGGAGCGGCGGGGCCGGTGAACGGATCGTTGACTTCCCTGGTCGCGGCCGACGCGGGGACGGTCGGCTGCTGCGATCCGATCGGGGCGAGCAACACGCGCTGTTCGTCCTTCAAAAACTCTTCGTACTTGGCGCGAGCCCGCTTCGCCGCCAGCTCGCGCGCGGCGATCCGCGCGGCGTCACGGTGTTTTTCGAGTTGGATGCGGATTTCGCCTTGAACGCGTTGCAGCGACCGGGCGACGTCGTAGTGCCGATCGAGGTCGGCGGCTTCGAGGGCCGCGCCGCGCTTCATGTCGGCGTCGGCTTCTTCCGGTCGCCCGGACCGAGCGAATGTCAGGCCCCGGAAATAGAAGCACCGGGGATCCCGCGCGCCTTTCTCGATCGCGCGTGTGAGCAGCGCGTGGGCCTCATCCCATTTGCCGCTGTAATACGCGTGAACACCGCGTCCATACCATTCCGAGATGATCGCGTCCTCGTCCTGGGCCGAAACGGGGTGACTCGACGCCACCCATCCCAGAACGAGGATTCCCGCCAGAATCACCGCATGGCTCACGGACTTCACCATGGTCGACACCCCCAATGCATGGTTCGCGGTATGGAGCGCGGAACGCCGGCCCACGAATCACCCGATCGCGATAGCATAACCTCCACGAGACCTCTATCCTAGTTTCCCGGGACGGTTGCCGCAAGAAATCGATCCGCGCCGGACCCCTCGAACGGGACCGAACGAAGACGGGACGCATCGGTCATGGACCTGCCGCGCTACGATCCGAGCCGAACGTACGAATGGAATTACGGCCGTGCCATCGCGCCGCCCGACGTCGAAATCGGGCCCGTACCAGGCCCTTGGTCTTTTCTGGGGCTTCCCGTCGACTCGCCGCTAGGCATCGCCGCCGGCCCGCTGCTGAACGGCGCGTGGTGTCTCTACTACGCCGCGCTGGGGTTCGACGTCGTGACGTACAAGACGGTTCGCGGCCGGGCACGGCCCTGTTACGACCTTCCCAATCTGGTGCCCGTCACGTGCGGCATGTTGCGTGGGGACGAGCCTTGGGTCGCCGTTTCGGCCGAGATGCGTGGGACGTGGGCCGTGTCGTTCGGAATGCCGTCGCGTTCACCGGAGGAATGGCGTCGGGACGTCGAATGGACCCGAAGCCGTCTTCGTCCGGGACAGCGGTTATCGGTATCGGTCGTGGGCACGTTGGCTCAGGACTGGACGCTCGACGATCTCGCGTCGGACTACGCGATGTGCGCTCGGTGGGCCAAGGAGAGCGGAGCGGACTGCGTCGAAGCGAATTTCTCGTGTCCGAATGTGGCGACGCGGGACGGTCAATTGTATCAGCATCCGGCCGACGCGGCGGTCGTCGCCGCGTCGATCCGCGAAGCGATCGGCCGTACGCCGCTCGTGCTCAAGATCGGGTATTTGCCGGACGCCGACATCGCCGAGGCGTTCTTGGACGCGGTCGAGCCGTTTGTGAACGGGCTGGCGATGACGAACAGCATCGCGACGGCCGTGCGCGCCGAGGACGGCTCGTACTTGTACGGGGGTCAGCGACGGGGGATTTGCGGAGCGGCGACCTTTGACGTATCCATGGAACAGACGCGCCGCATGCGCGCGGTGATCGACCGGCGTCGTTCGTCCGTACAACTGATCGGAGTCGGCGGCGCCGATTCGCTCGACCGCGTGCTCGCCTACCTCGACGGCGGCGCGTCCGCCGTCCATTTGGCGACCGCGCCGATGGTGCGGCCCGATATGGGAATCCGCATTCGGTCCGCGTGGCGCCGTTCGCCGCCGAATGGGCCGCCGAGTTGAAGGAGAGCCTTGCGATGCCGTTCTACGTTTACGAAGTCGTGTGTGAGGATGGTTCCGGCGGCGAACGGTTCGAGGTCGAGCAGCGCATCGCGGAACCGCCTCTGACGATGCATCCCGAGTCGGGATCGCCCGTGCGGCGCGTTTTCTTGGCGCCGCACATCGGAGCGGGCAAGTGGAGCGAGCGCACGATGAACCGCAACATGGCCGACGACCGTAAACTCGAGAAGCTCGGCTTCACGAAATACGTCAAGACCGGAAACGGATACGAGAAAGTGGTCGGTCAGGGCCCAAAACAGATCCAGAAACCCGATTAAGCGAACATCGACTCAAGTTCCTCGATTCAACTTGACGAAATTGAGCCAGACTTGGTTCAATGTGGATGATTGGGAGGAACGTAGGGATCGCGCGGGTTGTCACGCTTCGATGGGAGCGCTCGCCCACACGATCCGCATCGCATCCGATCCCAATCGCACGGAACCGGCGACTCGTTCCTGTCGGGCGTTCCAGGACGCGAGGCCGCGAATGACAACCGATCGCCCATTGCCGAGGAGCCACAGGATGGCAGCTACGAAGAAGGCCGCGACGAAGTCCACGAAGACCGCCAAGGCGAACGCGGGCCGGGCGGCCACGAGCGCGGGTGCGGCGAAACGATCACCCAAGAAGACGTCGCGGACAACCGTGGCCCGTAAGACGGCGGCCAACCCGGCCGGAGCGGCCGGGCGGACGACCGCGGCGCGCGGCACCACGACCCGCCGTGCGACAACCCGGACCTCGACGCCTTCTCCCAAAGCGCGGCCCGCGTCCCGGACCGCGAGGAAGTCGGCCGCCCCGACCCCCGTTCAGGGCTGAATTCGGGCCTGACCCCCGACTCGACCCACCGGTCGGTTCGGACGACTACAACGAGAAAGGCCGGGCGGTCGCCGGACTTGCCCGGCCTAATCCGCGCGCTGGGGGAACGTCGTCCTCCATTCCGCGATCGATTTGCCCCGCGTGCCCTATCGTGGTACAGTATCCTCGAACAAGTGCCATACCCCAAGGACGAACGTCCTTATTTTGGATCTTTTTGCCAAGGCGACGCCGGTTGGAAACTCGACATGTCCTGATCCCGGGGCGGTTCTCCGGCGGTGCGGCCCATCGTGGAAGCAGGCCGATCTTTTGAACGCGCATCGTCATTCCGAGCCGAATTCGACCACCACTCCGAGCACCGGTTTTCGCGATCTGGAAGTCTCGGAAATCATGTTGGCCGCCCTCGATCGGGCGAACTATTTCGAGCCGACGCCCGTGCAGGCGGGCCTGATCCCCGTCGCCTTGACGGGTAAGGACGTGCTTGGTCAGGCGAGAACGGGGACCGGAAAAACGGCCTCGTTCCTCATTCCGATCCTGGAACAGCTCAAACCCGTTCGCCGCATGTTGGGTCCCCAGGCGATGATTCTCACGCCGACCCGCGAGCTGGCCGTGCAGGTGACCGAGGAGCTCAAGCGTCTCGCGCACGGTCGGACCCTTCGAGGCATCACGCTCTACGGCGGCAAGCCGCTGCGATCCCAAATCGAAGGGCTGCGCCGTGGCGTCGACATCGTGGTCGGGACTCCCGGCCGCATCCTCGACCACATGGGCCGCCGCTCGCTTTGCCTCGATCATCTCCACTGTATTGTGCTGGACGAGGCCGACCGGATGCTCGACATCGGTTTCCGACCGGACATCGAGCGGATCCTGCGCGCCTGCCCGAAGGACCGGCAGACGCTCTTGCTCAGCGCGACCGTTCCTTCGGCCATCGAGCGGCTGGCCGAACGGTACATGCGCGATCCGGTCAAGATGAACTTCTCGACGGGCGACATCGGCTCCGAGACGATCGAACAGCATTACTTCACGGTCGACGCGAACCGCAAGCTCGAACTGCTCATCCGGCTCATCGAACGCGAATCGCCTCGGCAGGCGATCGTCTTTTGCCGGACTCGGAAACGAACCGACGTCCTCTATCATCAGCTCAGCCGCCGCTTCGACGACGTGGCGTGCATCCATGGCGACATGGAGCAGCGTCAGCGGGACCGGGTCATGAAGGGTTTTCGAGCGGGAACGGTCACGATCCTCGTCGCCACCGACATTGTCGGGCGCGGGATCGATGTCACGAACATTTCGCACATCATCAATTTCGACGTGCCCCAATTCTGCGACGACTACGTCCATCGCGTCGGCCGCACGGGCCGCATGGGGCGCGAGGGTGTCGCCTTCACGTTCGTGACGCCGATCGAGGGCCATGAGCTGGCGAAGATCGAGGAACGCATCAATCGTCGGTTGCTTCGCGACGCGATCGAAGACTTCGAGGCGACGTCGATGCCGATGCACGCGGGAAACCACAGCGGCGGTTCGGCGCCGCCCGCGCCTCCCGACAGCCTGAAACGCCGGCCCCCCAAACGCTATCGCCGGGCCCTCTGACAGGCCGCGACTTCAACGCGGGGTCGCGCCGCGTTGCCCAACTAGGGAATGGGATGCCCGTCGGAATCGACGTGGCCGATGTCCGGGAATCCGCTCGCCTTCACTTGGCCTTCGACCTTCGCCCGGTCCGCCGCTCAATCTCACCGGGAACTCGGATCTCGGCGACGCTTCCGTCCCGGCTTCCTCTTTCCTCGTCGGATTCGTGTTATTCGTGCCATTCGTGGTCGACTTGCGTCCGGCGAAGCGCGTAGGAACCAACCACGAATGACACGAATCATGCGAATGAAGTAGGTAATCTCGACGCTTCGCCGCGATCAGGACCGGTCCAGATCCTCGAAGACGCCTTTGATCAAGAGAGGCAACACAACCGTCGCGTCCGCGTGCACCTCGGCGAACCGACCACCCTCCGATATGGGAACGAACTTGCCCCAGCTCACTCCCTCCGAATAGGTGCAGCCCGACAATCCACCCCAATGCACGGGTTCGGGACACAGCCGCACGCCGTAACGGAATCGAGGCGCATCGAGCCGCGTGCCGAGCCGATGGTTCGTGATGTCGTAGTACGGGGCAACCTGCTGCGCCCAGTTCCGCGGCACGCCGCCGCCGATCGTGAAAATGCCCATGCGAGGCGATCGTCCGACAAGCCGAGCGTACTCCTGCAGGTCATGGAACGGGTTGTAGGGGGGCACCGCCTCAAACACGTCGTCCGATTTCATGGCGTCGATCGGCTCCGCGCCGCCGCCCAACGCGAGCGACATGGCCCACGTCGAGACATCCAAACCCATCTCGCTGTCGGTAAACGCCGGAATGAACACCGGCACGCCCCGCTCGTAGGCGCTCCGCAATATGCCGGGACCCTCGTTCCTTTCGCTCAGCCGACGGCCGATCGCGCGGCATAGGCGGGCCGACGACCAAACCCCCGATTCGGGCGTCTCCGATTGAAGGACCGAACGCACAAGACGCTCGACGTCGTTCAGATTCGCCTCCATTTCGAGCGTATCGTAGATCCGGTTGTAGCCGAGCTCGAACAGCTTCGGGTCCGAGACCGATGGGTCGTGCCGGTAATGCGTCAGGCCGATCGACTCCGTCAGGCCGTGGGCGATGAGCGCCCCGGTCGCGACGATCGCGCCGACCGCCCCCCGATCGACCAGATCGCAGAAGATACGCCCCTGTTTCGCCACCGTCATCGCGCCCGATATGGTCAGCACGACAAGGCAATCCGGATCCCGAATCATTCCCAGCAGAATGTCGCGGGCTTCCCCAAGCTGCCGGCCCGAAAAGGCCGTCCGCGACATGGCGTCCAACAGCTCCGAGAACGAATGGACGCGCGATAGGTCGAGGCTTTCGAGCGGCTGAAGGCCGTCATGGCGGCCGTCGTGCAGGGATTCACGTTCCATAACGGCGGGTTCTCGGTGCGGCACGGCATGTTCCGATGGGCACTCGGAGTTTAGCCGTCCGCAAGCAAAGCCGTCCACCCGGCATCCGCCACGCCCACCCCAATCTCCCCCGGAGTTCCGGCCCTTGACGCGGTTACCGCCTGAAGAATCGCTCCATCCTGACCGATCCCTATTTATTAGGCAATCGCCCATTGTTGACTTTGATTACCAAAATAGTATGGTATCCGGAGCGAAGGTGGGTGTCCTGTACGTGCTGTACGTGGTGCGTGCTGCACGTGTCCGGTACACGCCCTGGAACGGGTGGAATGGAATATGTGCCAGCCTGCGACAAAGCGGTCCTATCCGGTCCCTGACGATCGAGGTCCCGAGGGAAGCCGGCTCTCCGTCGTACGGCCGCCGGTGGTTGACGATTGCGAGGGGACGGCGCCACTGGAACCGACGGAAGGTCTATTCGCGGAGCTTTCCGGGGCGTCCGCGCGACTGGAGGGGAGCTCACCCGAGGCCATTTTGCGGTGGACCGTCGACCGGTTCGCTCCGCGGTTCACCATGGCGACGGCGTTCGGGCCCGAGGGAATGGTGCTCATTCACATGCTTGCCGAAGTCGGCCCGCGCACTCCGATTTTCAACCTTGATACGGGCTATCAGTTTTCGGAAACGCTGGCGATGGTCGACCGTGTCCGCGCGAGGTACGGCATCGAGGTTGCCTTCGTGCGTCCGCCAACGACGGTCGAGGAATACGAGGCGGCGCATGGAGGCCCCGTGTATCGGGCTCGGCCCGATCAATGCTGTTGGGACCGCAAGGTCAGCGTCCTGCACGAAGGCGTGCGGGGCATGCACGCGTGGGCGAGCGCCATCCGGCGGGACCAGAGTTCGGATCGTGCGAGGGCTGCGATCGCGCATTGGGACGCCAAGTTTCGGCTCGTCAAGGTCAGCCCGTTGGCGAACTGGACGAAGACGGACGTCTGGCAGTACATTACGCGGAACGACATCCCGTACAATCCGCTGCACGATCAGGGCTACGCCAGTATCGGGTGCCGACCGTGCACGCGGGCGATCCTGTATGGCGAGGACGAGCGGGCTGGTCGGTGGAGCGGTTCTCAGAAGACCGAATGCGGTCTCCATACGCTCGACGCGCCTTCAAAGTGATCCAAACGACGTGATTCGATCGGCGAAGACGGACTACGCGTGCTTGGCGATGCTGGAGCTGGCCAACCGGTTTGGGGCGGGCGAGCCGGTGCGCGTGCGAACCATCGCGGACCGGCACCGGATTCCCGCGCGATTCCTCGTCCAGATTCTGCTGCAGCTCAAGGGCGCGGGTCTCGTGGCGAGCACACGGGGCGCGTCGGGCGGCTATGAACTGTCGCGGGCTCCCCGCGACATCACGCTCGCGGAGATCCTCGACGTGGTGAGCGGGCGCGGATCGGGGGGAAACGTGCCCGAATCGCCCTGGTCGCTCGCCCTCGCGTCGGTATGGTCCGAGGTTGCCGCGGCCGAACATCGGGCCCTCGAATCCGTCACGCTCGCCGATCTGCTGAAGCGGGCCGAGCACACGGTCCAGCACATGTACCACATCTAGACGCCGCGCGGCGCGCTCCAATCGCCAAGAGATCGCCTGAAATCCCCCGAACGTTTCTCGGTTGTCTTCCGCTCGAACCCGATCGCACGGACGAGGATTGTCGATGTCCGGTTATTCGCTCACACACCTGAAACAGCTTGAAGCGGAGAGCATCCACATCATCCGCGAGGTGGTCTCCGAGTTCAAGAATCCGGTGATGCTCTATTCGATCGGGAAGGATTCGTCGGTCATGGTCCAACTGGCCCTCAAGGCCTTCCATCCGGCGAGACCTCCCTTTCCGCTGATGCACGTCGACACGACGTGGAAGTTCCATGACATGATCCGGTTCCGCGAGGAATACGCGAGGAAGGAGCTGGGCCTCGACGTGCTGACGTACGTGAATGAGGAGGGGCGGCGGCTGGGAATCGATCCGTTCGAGAACAGCGGCAAGCACACGACCGTGATGAAGACCGAGGCGCTCAAGCAGGCGCTCGAACAGTACGGATTCGACGCGGCGTTCGGCGGCGCGCGGAGGGACGAGGAGAAATCGCGCGCGAAGGAACGCGTCTACTCGTTCCGCGACCGGCACCACCGCTGGGACCCAAAGAACCAGCGTCCCGAACTGTGGAATCTCTATAACGGCCGGGTCAACAAGGGCGAAAGCATTCGCGTATTTCCGCTGTCGAACTGGACGGAATTGGACGTCTGGCAGTACATCCATCTCGAAAAGATCCCGATCGTGCCGCTCTATTTCGCCGCGGAGCGCCCGGTCGTGCTGCGGGACGGCGTGCGGATCCTCGTCGACGACGAGCGGCTCAAGTTGCGTTCCGGAGAAAAACCCGAGATGCGGTCGGTTCGTTTCCGGACGCTCGGCTGCTATCCGCTCACCGGCGCCGTCGATTCCCGCGCCGCGACGTTGCCCGAGATCATCCAGGAGATGCTTTTGACCAAGACGTCCGAGCGGCAGGGCCGCGTGATCGATAACGACGAGGAGGGGAGCATGGAAGACAAGAAGAAGGAAGGCTATTTTTGATCCCGATCCCGGCGATCTTCCCTTCCTTGTCGTTCCGGCTCCGCGTTCCTCGCGTTCCCGTTCCGCCCGATTCGCCCGATTTCCGATCCCCTTCCCGAAAGCGATCCTCGCATGTCCCATACGTCCGATCTGATCGCGACCGACATCGACGAATACCTCGCGCGGCATGAACGCAAGGAGCTCTTGCGGTTCATCACGTGCGGATCGGTCGACGACGGAAAGAGCACGCTGATCGGCCGCCTGCTCTATGACTCCAAGATGATCTACGAGGATCATCTGAAGAAGCTGGAGCAGGATTCGGTCAAGCACGGGACGACGGGCGGCCGGTTCGATCCGGCGTTGCTGACCGACGGGCTTCGCGAGGAGCGCGAGCAGGGGATCACCATCGACGTCGCGTACCGGTACTTTTCGACGGCGGCGCGCAAGTTCATCATCGCGGACACGCCGGGCCACGAGCAGTACACGCGGAACATGGCGACGGGCGCTTCGACGGCCGATCTGGCGATCATTCTGATCGACGCGCGGCACGGCGTGCTCACCCAAACCCGCCGCCACTCGTTCATCGTGTCGCTGCTCGGCATCAAGCATGTCCTCGTCGCGATCAACAAGATGGATCTGGTCGACTATCGCGAGGACGTATTCGACGCGATCCGCGCGGAGTGCATGGATTTCGCGACGCGGCTCGATGTGCCCGACCTGCATTTCATTCCGATCGCCGCGTTGCACGGCGACAACGTGGTCGACCGTTCCGCGAACATGGCGTGGTACCAGGGCCCGACGCTCATGGGGTTCCTCGAGACGGTCTACATCGGTTCCGACCGGAACCTCGAGGACCTCCGGTTTCCCGTGCAATACGTGAACCGGCCGAATCTGGATTTCCGGGGATACTGCGGCACGATCGCGTCGGGGATCTTGCGCAAGGGCGAGACGATCATGGCTCTGCCGTCGCGCAAGACGACGCGGATCAGGAGCATCGTGACGTTCGACGGCGAGCGGGACGAGGCGTTCGCGCCGCAGGCGGTCACGGTCACGCTCGACGACGAAATCGACGTGAGTCGCGGCGACATGCTCGTTCGGCCGGGCAACGTCCCGAGGATTTCCGACCAATTCGAGTCGATCGTGATTTGGATGGCCGAGTCCCCGATGGTGCCGGGGCGCCAGTATGTTTTCAAGCACACGACAAGGACGGTGACCGGCACGGCCAGCGCGATCCGGTACCGTGTCGACGTCAACACGCTGCATCGCCAGGACGCGCCCGCGCTCGGGCTCAACGAAATCGGACGCTGCCGGATCAGCGTGAACCAACCGATCGCCTACGACGGATATCGGCGCAATCGGGGGACCGGCGCGTTCATCATCATCGATCGGATCACCAACGGGACGGTCGGCGCCGGCATGATCCTCGATCGCGCGACCGAGCAGGAGGGGCGGCCCGCGTGGGACGAGGAGCCGCGCGGCGATGAAACGCCGTCGATCGCGAACCGGGTGGCGGCCGACGAGCGCGCGGGACGCTACGCGCAGCGCCCCGCGACCATCCTGTTGACCGGGCTGACCGGCGCGGGCAAGTCGACGATCGCCTACGCGCTCGAACGACGGCTCTTCGACGCCGGGCGGACCTGCGCGGTCGTCTGCGGAAAGAGCCTGCGCCGCGGACTCAGCAAAGACCTGGGGTACTCGTCGTCCGAGCGGTCCGAGAATCTGCGGCGTGGAGCCGAGATCGCCCGCATGCTCAACGATGCCGGGCTCATCTGCATCGCGGCGTTCGTGGCTCCCGAGGACGACGTGCGCGGCAAGGCGCGGACCGCGATCGGCGAGGACCGATTCCTGTTGGTCCACGTCGACGCGCCGATCGAGACCTGCCGCGAACGCGATGAGGCCGGTCTGTACCGGCGGGCCGATGAGGGGCTCATCGCCCATTTCCCCGGCGTGTCCGCTCCGTACGAACGGCCCGCGAACGCCGACATGGTGCTGGACACCGATCGGATGCCGGTCGAGGAGTGCGTCGATCGCCTGATCCGGCTGCTTGTGGAACGGGGTTTCTTCGCGGAATGAACGTCGGCGGCGCGGTCGGGTTCCCGTCCGCTGGGCGTCGAGGAGGCGATCGGAGTGCCGCGCGACACACGCATGGACGGGCCGGCGCCCGATCGACTTTGGGATTTGCTCCGAGCGGCGACGCGCCGCGCGCGGGACTCGGGCGCGCTGGTCACATCCCGGACGCGTGAGGACGTGGTCGCGGCCGACGGCTTCGAATGCCTGATCCGCGTGCTCGCCGGGCTCGGACGCAAGCCGCCTCACGCCGCGCCCGGCTTGTCCGCGCCGAACCCGTTCCTGCCCTATGAGCCGGCGATGTTCGTCGCCGAGCTCGGCCCGCGCCACGTGTGTTTGCTGAACAAGTTCCATATCGTCGACCACCACGCGCTGATCGTGACGCGCGCGTTCGAGCATCAGGAGTCGCTGTTGACGCTCGCCGACTTCGAGGCGTGGTACGCGTGCGTCGAGGCGTTTCCGAGTCTCGCGTTTTACAACGGAGGAAGGGTGGCGGGAGCGAGCCAGCCGCACAAGCACATGCAGGTGATTCCGCTCCCGATTTCCGCGGCCCATCCCCAGGCGACGCTCGCCCGATTCCTCGCCGAATCCTCGACGCGGGACGACGCGCCCCGTCGGCTGGATTCCCTTCCCTACGCGCACGCCTTCGCGACGCTGACCCACGCCGGCCGCGAATCGCGGCCCATCGGGCGGGCGGCGTGGAACGCGTACGAGGGCATGATCGACGAATTCGCCCTGAAAGGAAGCGGCTCGGAGCGAGCCGCCGCGCCGTACAATCTGCTCGCCACGCGCGACTGGATCCTCGTCGTGCCTCGGCGCGCCGAGCGTTTTGAAGGGATCTCGATGAACGCGCTCGCGTTCCTCGGCGCGTTCCTCGCCAAGGACGACTCGGAACGGCGGCGCATCGGAGACGGCGGACCGATCGCCGTATGGCGCGAGGTGGCTTTTCCGAACGACCGGTACGTCCCTGGCGTTCGCGTCCCGGGCAATCCATAATCGTGCCGGTCGTCGTTTTCCCGCCCGAATCCCGCCCCCGGAGTCCACTCGGATGATGAACCGAATCGTCCGCGCCGCCGTCGTTGGGTTGCTCATTCCGGTGGCATTCGCCGCGCGGGTCCCGTCGCGCGCGGAGGAATCCGTTCAGCCCCAACCGCGCGAGCGGTTCGCGAAATCGGAACACCGCATTCGGATGCGGGACGGCGCCCATCTTTTCACGATCGTCTACGCGCCGCGCGACGCGTCACCCGACAAGACCTATCCGATCCTCATGTTGCGGACCTGCTACTCGATCGGACCCTACGGCCCCGACGCGTATCGCGGAGACCTCGGGCCGAGCCGCGAGCTGGAATCGGACGGGTACATCTTCGTGTATCAGGACGTGCGGGGTTGTTATCAATCGGAAGGCACGTTCGTCAACATGACGCCGCACCGTCCCGGCAAGGACGAGCCGAACGAAACGGACGAGAGTTCCGACACGTACGATACGATCGAGTGGTTGGTCCGGAACGTGCCGCACCACAATGGGCGCGTCGGCCAATGGGGCATTTCGTATCCGGGTTTCTACGCGGCGGCGGGCATGATCGACGCGCACCCGGCGCTCAAGGCCGTGTCGCCTCAAGCGCCGATCGCCGATTGGTGGTACGACGACTTCCACCACCACGGCGCGTTCTTCCTGCCGCACGCATTCAATTTCCTGGCGTGGTTCGGCCACGTTCGACCGGAACCCACAACGCAAGGTCCGCCCCGCTTCGACCACCCGACGCGGGACGGATACCGGTTCTTCCTGGAAATGGGATCGCTCGCCAACGCGAATCCGCGATACCTGAACGACCGGATTCCGTTTTGGAACGCATTCGCGGAGCACCCCAACTACGATGCGTTCTGGCAAGCGCGGAATCTGCTGCCCCACCTGCGCCGCGTCGCGCCCGCGGTGATGATTGTCGGAGGGTGGTTCGACGCCGAGGATCTCTACGGTCCGCTCCGGATCTACCGGGAAGTCGAGCGGAACAACGCGGACGTGCGCAATTCGATCGTGATGGGGCCCTGGTCCCACGGCGGTTGGTCGCACGGGAAAGGCGACCATCTGGGAAACGTCGATTTCGAAAGCGCGACCTCGGAATTCTATCGGGAGCAAATCGAGTACCCGTTCTTCCACGAACACCTGAAAGGGGACGGTCGCCCCGAGCTCCCCGAGGCGTTCGTCTTTGAAACGGGCGGGAACCGGTGGCGCCGATTCGATGCGTGGCCACCGGCCGCCGCGACGCAACGCGCGTTGTTTTTCCGCGAGGGACAATCGCTCCAACAAGCCGCTCCAGGTTCGGACGAGCAGGGTGCCGATACGTTCGTGAGCGATCCGAATCGGCCGGTCCCGTTCACCGAACGGATTGATCCGGGGATGGTGATCGAGTACATGACGGACGATCAGCGTTTCGCGGCCCGGCGGCCCGATGTGGCGGTGTACGCGACGGAGCCGCTCGCCGAGGATCTCGTGCTCGCCGGGCCTGTCGTCGCCGAGCTCGAAGTCGCCACATCGCAGGCCGACTCCGACTGGATCGTGAAGCTGATCGACGTCTTTCCCGGCGACGCGAAGAACTCGTCGTTCACCCAGCCCGGGCGCGCGATGTCGGACTACCAGATGCTTGTCCGGAGCGACGTCATGCGCGGGCGATTCCGCGACGATCCTTCCCGGCCAACACCGTTCAGGCCGGGTGAGGTCGCGAAAGTCCGAGTGCCCCTGCAGGACGTGCTGCATCGATTCCGCGCGGGGCATCGGTTGATGGTCCAAGTGCAATGCACGTGGTTTCCGCTCGTCGATCGCAACCCCCAGAAATGGGTCGACAACATCTATCGCGCCGCGGACGCCGATTTCACTCCCGCGACCCAGCGCATTGAACGGTCCGCCGCGCATCCCTCGCGAATCGAATTCTCCGTGCTCGATGGGCGAACGGAATGAACCGGGCCGAGTCCCTTCCATAGGTGGAGACGCCATGATCACACCGTCGCGCATTTGGCGCGCGCTCGCCGCGTCGAGTGCCCTCGCGTGTTGCCTTGCATGGGCCGGTCGGGCCGCGGCCGTGCAGGAAAGCCCGTTCCACGCGCATGTCCGGCCGACCGAACCGCTCACGCCCGAACTCGAACGCGATTCGTTCGACGTTCCCGACGGGTTTCGCGTCGATCTGGTCGCGGCGGAGCCCGACATCTTCAAGCCGATGAATCTCGCGTTCGACACGCGCGGACGGCTCTGGGTCACCGTGAGTCAGGAGTACCCGTTCGCCGCTCCCGCCGATCGGCCCGGCCGTGACGCCGTGAAGATCCTCGAAGACCGCGACGGGGACGGGCGCGCCGACCGCGTCACGACGTTCGCCGACGGTTTGAACATCCCGATCGGCGTCTATCCGTGCCGGGGAGGGGCCATCGTCCACAGCATCCCCAATATCTGGTTCCTCGAAGACACCGACGGCGACGATGTGGCCGATCGGCGCACCGTCCTTTACGGACCGATGGGTTATGAACGCGACACGCACGGCATGAACAACGCGTTCCGCCGCGGATATGACGGATGGCTGTACGCGTGCCACGGATTCAGCAACGAGACGCGCGTGCGCGGCGCCGACGGGCACGAGGTCCACATGGTGTCGGGCAACACGTATCGCATGCGGCTCGACGGCCGGCGGATCGAACAGTTCACATCGGGACAGGTGAATCCGTTCGGAATGGCGATCGACGCGCGTTTCGATCTGTTCACCGCCGATTGTCATTCGAAGCCGATCTATCAGTTGATCCGCGACGGATCGTACCCGAGTTTCGGCAAGCCGCACGACGGACTCGGATTCGTTCCTCCGATGATGGACCACTTGCACGGCTCGACGGCGATCGGCGGCGTCGCCGCCTATTCGGCCGATCGATTCCCCGAGCCATTTCGCGACAATCTGTTCTGCGGCAACGTGATGACGAGCCGCGTCAACCGAAACACGCTCATCGGATACGGCTCGACCTGGAAATGCCGCGAGGAAGACGATTTCGTGAAGACGAGCGATCCCTGGTTTCGTCCGGTCGACATTCGGCTCGGCCCGGACGGAGCCCTCTATATCGCCGACTTCTACAACCGCATCATCGGGCACTACGAGGTGCCGCTCGAACATCCCGGCCGGGACCGGACCCGCGGTCGGATTTGGCGTGTGACCTACGCGCCCGAGGGTGATGCCGAGCCGCGCGGGCCGTTCGACCTTTCGAGCGCCGAAACAAGCCGGCTCATCGAATGGCTGGGCGACGGCAATCTCGCGCGCCGCCTCCTCGCGCTCGACGAACTCACCGATCGAGTCGGTCCGTCGGCCGAATCCGATCTTCGGCGCGCCGCGGACGGGCCCGCGTCGCCGTCCGTGCGTTCGAATGCGATGTGGGCGTTGCATCGACTCGGGTTGCTCGACGAGGACCATGCGAGGCGACTTCTTGGCGACGCCGATCCGTTCGTGCGGCTCCATGCGATGAAGGAGGCCGGCGAGCGGGGACCGTGGTCGGAGGAGTTCGCCGCGCGCGTGCGGGCCGGACTGGCGGACGGCGACCCGTTCGTGCGGCGAGCGGCCGCCGACGCGATCGGAAGGCATCCCGAATCGCGGGCCGCGACCGACCTGCTCGATACGCTCGGCCGGATCGATTCGGCCGATGTCCTGTTGCGGCAGAACGTGCGCATCGCGCTGCGCAACCAGCTTCGCGGGTCGGGCGGGTTGAGCGAAATTGCGTCGCGCGTCGAGGATCCCGCGTCGGAGCGCGAGCTCGCGCACGTCGCGCTGGGGTTGTCCGACGATTCGGTCGCCGGATTCCTGCTGCGCGCGCTGCCCCGTCACAACCTGTCCCCGGAGGACGCGGCGGAGTGGATTCGGCACGCGGCGCGGTGCGCGGGCCCGAACGACATCGAGCCGCTGATCGCGGCGGCCCGGGAACGCGGAGGGGCGACCATCGAGGGGCGAACGACGCTCATCGACGGCATCCGGCGGGGAGCCGCGGCGCGCGACGGAAAGCTGCCCGAGTCGCTTGTCGGATGGGCCCGCGAATTGGCCGGCGATATGATCCGCACGGTCGAACCCGATCCGCTCGACGGTTGGACGCACCATGCGATCGCCTCGGCCCCGCGCTCCGACGATCCGTGGGTCATGCAGGATCGCCCGTCGGCGGACGGAGTTTCGGCGCGGTTCGTCTGCAGTTTGCCTCGAGGCGAAACGCGGACCGGTCGCCTGCGGTCGCCGCCGTTCGCGGCGCCCGCGAAACTCGCGTTCTTCGTCGCGGGGCACAGCGGGCTTCCCAACCGTCCGCTCACCGACAAGAACCTCGTTCGGTTGTGCGACGCGTCGACCGGCGAGCCGATTCGGACGACTCCCCCGCCCCGCAACGATGTCGCGCGGCGTGTCGAGTGGGATCTGTCGGACTGCGTGGATCGGCAAGTCCGTCTGGAGATTGTCGACGGTGACGACGCGAACGCCTACGCGTGGCTGGCGCTGGGCCGGATCGAACCCGACGTCATCCGCCTGCCTCGGATGGGTTCGAGCGAACGGGCCGATCGATTCCGCGGGGCCGCGGCCGTGATCCGCGATTTCCGACTGGCGGAATTCGAGCCGACGCTGCGGGAATGGCTCGCGCGCGATCCGATCGAGGCCTCGGTCGCGTCGGCGATCGCCGAGGGCCTTCTCGCGCTGCGCCCCCAGCCGGGTTTTGAACTCCTGACACTCGCGCTCGCCGACCCCGATACGCCCGCTCCGCTCGCCGCGTCCGCGCGGGCGCTGCTCGTATCGCGCGACCCGCGCGCGTTTCCCGAGCTCGCGGGCGAACTGATGCGGGCGGCGCCCGCGCGTTCCCAGCAGCGCCTGGCGCTCGCGCTCGCCGTCACGCCCGATGGACTCGGTCTCCTGATCGATCTGATCGCGCAGGGAAAGGCGTCGCCGCGGATGATCCAGGGCGCGGCGGTGATCGACCGGATTCGGGCGATTGGAGGCGACGCGATCGCGGCTCGGGCCGCCGAGCTGACGGCGGGGCTCGCGCCGCCCCGCGAGACGATCGCCGCGCTCATCGAGGAAAAACGCCGGGCCCATGCGGAGTCCGCGCCCGACGCGGAACGGGGCGCCGCGGTTTTCACCAAGTCATGCGCCGTATGCCATCAGATCGGCGGAAAGGGACAGGTGGTCGGCCCCCAACTCGACGGCATCGGCAACCGAGGACTCGAACGGATCCTCGAGGATGTCCTCGATCCGAACCGAAACGTCGACGGCGCGTTCCGAACCAGTACGTTGCAGCTCGCCGACGGACGCGTCGTCACGGGCCTTGTCCGCGGTGAACGGGACCGGCAGGTGATCCTCGCCGACGACAAGGGCCGGGAATTCACGGTCGCGAGGGATGCGATCGAAAAGGAAACGAAAGCGACCGTTTCGCTGATGCCCGAGAACCTCACGGCCGACTGGTCCGACGCCGACTTCCACGACCTGATCGCGTACCTGCTGACGCATCGTTCGGAATGAAGTGACGAAAATATGTCACTCGTCGAGGTCCGCGGCGCGGACGGGGAGCCTCAACGCCAATCCAATCCCTCGTGCAGCGTGTTGAGGTTTTCGCAGCCGTCCCGGGTGACCAGCACCATGTCCTCGACGCGGACTCCGCCGATCGCCCGGCAATAGAGGCCGGGTTCGATCGTGAGGCAGTCGCCCGCGACGAGCGGCGGGCCGCCGCGGTCGAGCAGGGGTGGTTCATGCACTTCGAGCCCGACCCCGTGGCCCGTGCCGTGGGTCATGCCGCAATAGCGCGCGTCGGCGCGTTCGGGCGGCAATCCCATGGCGTATCCCGATTCGCGGATGCTCGCCGATGTCGCCGCGTGGACCTGTTCGCCCGTCGCGCCGGGTCGAGTCGCGGCCGTCGCCGCCGCTTTGGCCCGCACAACGGCCGCGTGCATGCGCCGAACATCGTCCGAGGGCGTTCCGTGCACAACCGTCCGCGTGCAATCGCCGTAATACCGCGTTTCGCGGCATCGCGGAAAAATGTCGATGAGGATCGGCTCGTCCGTCCGCAGTTCGCCCGACCCGTAGTCGTGGCAGTCGGCGCCTTGCGGTCCGCCCGCGACGATGCTCGTCGGATTCTGATACCGGCGTTCCATCAACCAGACGTCGATCATGGCTCGGATCCGATCGGACGTCAGGGGCGCGCCTTCGTGCACCAACACTCCGTCGTGGCGCGGTTGAGCTCGGGCGATCGTCCCGCACGCCATCCGCATCGCGCCTTCGGTCATGCGCTGCGCCGCCCGCAGCCATTCCGATTCCTGTTCGTCCTTCGAACGCCGTTCCAGCACTCCCAGGTCGAGGTCGCAGGTGAGGCCGATTCCGGCCGCCTGGACGAAATGCGCGTAGATCTGGGGGAGCGACCGGTCGCACGTGACGTCCGCGACGCCGCCTCGAATCAGGCATTCGGCGGCGGCCTGGGCCGTGGCCGTCTCGCGGTCGCCGGAGAGCCCCGACGCGGGCGCGAAGTCGGCCGGACACGCGATCCGGTCGGCGCGGGCCGATCGTCGAGCCCGATCCATCTCGATATCCCGCAGGATCACGATCCGTTCGCGCCGGCCGTCCGGCCAGGCGAGATCGACGACCGCCGTGGGGTCCCCGACGAGGAATCGGATCTTGTGGTAAACGGCACTGTTCACGGAAGGAGCGCCGGCCATCAGCACGGCGGTGGGGCGCGTCGTCGAGGATGCCATGTCGGTTCGTCTTGTTCGGATGGCTCGAAACGGGAACAATAGGCTCGTTTGTTGTAGGGGCCGGTCCGCGACGAATCAAGGGCGGACGGTGCCCGCCTCCGAACGGAATTGGGGTTGGAGTCGGTCATGGCGCGCGTTCTCGCGGTGGTACTCCCGATCATCGAAATCGCCGCCGCCGCGATGGTCGGGCTCGCGCTGTCGATGACCGCGTGGTCGCCGAATTCACGGCACGTCTTGAATGTGCTGGGAGTCTCCTTCGCGGTCGTCGCCATGGCGGCGACCTTCTCCGGCGCGAGGGGTATCGTCCGCCGGCTCCACGATGCGTGGTTTGAAAACGAAATGGTCGAATCGGTGCGCTATTTCTTCCTGATGCGCTACCACTTCCTCTGCGCCGCGCTCATGATCGTGTTTCCGGCGCTCGCCGTCCAGCGATTCCGCCGGCTGCTCGAACCGATGTTCGACGTGCGGCCATTGGACATGCTCTTCGTCAGTTGGATGGCCCTGCTCAATGCGTGGGCCATCATGGTGGGCGTGCAACTGACCTCGCGATACGGTCCGCACCGGTTCGGAGGCGGCGGCGTCGTATTGCGCGAGGCGTGGCGGAAGCTGGGGATCCGCCTGAAGGTCCCGTTGTTCGGCGTCCTTGCCGTTCCGATGATCGCGACCTGTTTGTGGAAGATGGAGCGTTGGGGGAGCGGCGCGGCGGCGGCGACCGGCGGCGCGGCGCTCGCCTTCCTGACGCTCGGATTCACGACCTGGCAGCGCGAATCGCTCGTTCCGCCGCAAGTCGCGCCTTCCCGATTGCTGCTCAACGGGAATTGGTTCCGCCGCACGAAGTCGGACGAGTCGGAAGAGACCGACGCGGAATCGGGCGACGCGGGTCTCGTTCTCCCCGCCCTGCTCCGGTTTCTTGGGCCCGGGTACTACGACGTCGAGCGCGCCCGATCCCGGCCCGGCCATTTGCTCGCCGCGTCGCTGCTCGCCGCGGTCGCCGTGACCTACGGCCTGATCGGTTTCACGTTCCGCCCTCGGGGCGGATGGAACGACTGGTTCCCGCCGCTTGGATACGCGCTGATCATCTTCCTATTGGGCGCGTGGGGATTGCCGGCGGCGGCGTTCTTCTTCGATCGATGGCGCGTTCCCGTCCTGGGCGCGCTGTTGTCCACGATCGTCGTCCTCTATTCGCTTTCCAATACCGATCACTATTATCCGACGAAACCGGCCGACGCCGATCTCGTCGCGCGGGCCGTGTCCTTGACGCCGCAGGAGGCTTTTGACGCCTGGCACGCGGCCCGGCCGGGCCATGGCGATCGGATGACGGTCGTCGTGCTCAGCGGCGGCGGCATCTCCGCGGCCGCGTGGGCCGCCGAGGTTCTGACGGGACTCGAATCGGCGATCGGACGTCCGTTCACGGAATCGCTCCACGCGCTCAGTTCAGCGTCCGGCGGTTCGGTCGGCGCGATGTACTACCTGGACGGGTTCGGGCCGCGGTCCCCTCGACCGGCCGACGAGCTCGAACGGATCCGCTCGGCCGCGAGGCGATCCAGCCTCGCCGCGCTCGCTTGGGGCGTCGCGTACCCCGACGCGTGGCGATTCGTCGCGCCGCCGATCATGCGGCTCTTTCCCGACCTGGACCGCGGGTGGGCCTTGCAGGAGGCGTGGCGCGGCCAACTCGCGCGGCCCGGCGAGTCGCTCTTCTCGATCCGCGCGCGCATCGCGCGCGGCGAGATGCCGGTTCCCCTGTTCGACGCGACGATGGTTGATGCGGGGAAGCAGTTCGTCATGTGCCCGGCCGACATCCACCGCGCGGGAGGCCACCATTTCCGCCCGAGTCTCGGTTTCCTTCGCGAATTCGACGGCCGCGATCTCGATCTCGTCACGGCCGCACGGCTCTCGGCGACGTTTCCGTGGGTCTCTCCCATTCCACGGGCGTCCCGCGCGTCGGGCGGACCCGACTGGCACATCGCGGACGGCGCGTATTTCGACAACTACGGCGTCGTGTCGATGGTTGAGTGGCTCAACGTTGTCCTTCCGAGACTGCGCGAACGCGCGGCGCGGCCCCGCGTCCTGATCATCCGCGTCAGTATCCGCGATGTCGCGCTCGACGCGCGAACCGGTTCCAGCGACAAGCCGGGCTGGACGTACACGCTGTACGGCCCCGTCATCACGCTGCTCAGCACGAGCTCGACCAGCCAGCTCGCCCGCAACGAGCAGTTGCTCGAACTGATCTCCGACCGGTGGACGAGCCGCGATGAAATCGACTTCGAGATCGTCCATTTCGCGCTCAACACCGAGGTCCCCCTTTCGTGGCAGCTCACGGCCGACGCAATCGCCCAGATCCAATCGCGGTGGGAAACGGAACGGGCCGAAGGGGCCGAATTCCGCCGAGTCCAGGAGTTCTTCCGCCCGTGACGCGCGGGCCGCGGAAGGAAGCGAATACGGAAGGCGCGCGTCGCGTCCCAACCGACGGCCCCCATGGATGCCGTGAATCCCGGGATCCTCGAAATCGGCGGCCCGTTCATTCGACGGCGGCGACGAGCAGTTTCTCGGCGGCCGCGATCGCGATGGGGGACTCCCGCCCGTTGAAGGCGACCATCAACACGCCCGCCTCGGGCCATCGGGCCGTCACGCGGACGGCCGTCGCGAGTGACAGACCTATGTCACTCAGATAACGCAGGAACTCGGAGGACTGGTCGAGGACGCGGACGAGGCGCTGGGGAGCGCCGAGCTCGCAGCGCGCGAGGGGCAGACCGTCGAGCGGGGCGAGGCTGCCGTCCGCCTTCGGAATCGGATCGCCGTGCGGGTCGATCGCCGGAAAGCCAAGGAACCGATCGATTCGATCGACGAGCAGATCGCTGACCGAATGCTCCATGTGCTCCGCCTCGTCGTGCACTTCGTCCCACGAGAGCTCCAGGGTCGTCGCGAGAAACAGCTCGATCAAGCGGTGCCGTCGCAGCACGCGGAGCGCGAGAAGCCGGCCCGCCTCGGTCAGCCCCGCGCCTTCGTACGGCGCGTAGACGGCGAGCCCGGCGTCGGCGAGCGTCTTGAGCATGCTCGTCACGGTCCCCGGCGCGACTCCGAGTCTATCGGCGAGCTCTCCCGTCGTCGCTCGGCCTTTGTCGCATCGGGCGCAGATCTGGTAGACGGCCTTGATGTAGTTTTCGATGGTGAGCGACGTCACGGCGGCGGTTCCCCGTTCGAGTCCGCGTTTCCGCACTATTGTACCGGCCCCTCGGATTTCCGCGATCACCGAACGTGATAAGATGGCGGCGCGGGCGCGCCGAGTCGGCCGCCGCACGATGGGGCGAATCCGGAATCCAATCGAGTCGTTCGATGCAAGTCAACGCGCGGGCATGGCGACTCTGGGAACAGATGGAGGAACGGCGCGGCGATCTGCGGATCGAAGCGCGGGTCTGCGCGTCCGGGGCGCGGATCCTGGATTGCGGCGTCGACGCCGCGGGCGGGTTCGAGGCCGGACGGCGCGCGGCCGAGATTTGTCTCGGCGGACTCGCGGAGGTCGACATCGCGCCGGGGCCGGACGGCCCGTGGTCGGGACCGGTGGTCGCCGTGAGAACCGATCGCCCTGTCGAAGCGTGTCTCGGCGCCCAGTACGCGGGTTGGCGGATTTCAAGCGGCGCGTATTTCGCCATGGGGTCCGGTCCGATGCGGGCCGCCTACGGGCGCGAGGCCCTTTATGATCTCGAATCGGTCCCGCTGCGCGATGCGTCGACGCATGCCGTGGGGTTCCTCGAAGCATCGTCGCTGCCGCCTCCCGATGTCTGCGCGTCGATCGCCGGGAAATGCGGCGTGACGCCCGATCGTCTGGCCCTCTTGGTCGCAAGGACGGCGAGCCCGGTGGGATCGATCCAGATCGCCGCGCGCGCCGTCGAAACGGCCTTGCATAAGCTCCACGAACTCCGTTTCGATGTGGGCCGGATCCGCGGCGCGTTCGGGACCGCGCCGATCCCGCCCGTCGCGGCCGACGACATGGCGGCGATCGGTCGCGCCAACGACGCCGTGCTCTACGGCGGCGACGTGACGCTTTGGGTCGAATCCGACGACCCGTCGCTGATCGACGTCGGACCGCGGGCGCCGAGCCTTTCCTCCCGCGACTTCGGGCGACCGTTCCTCGACGTCTTTCGGGATTACCACTACGATTTCTATCGGGTCGATCCGTTGCTCTTCAGCCCGGCTCGGATCACGTTCTGCAACCTCTCCACCGGCGCCGTCCACCGTTTCGGAGAAACTCGAACCGATATCCTGGCCCGGTCGTTCCTCGATGGCCCCGCGTCGCGGGCGAGGAACATCGAGGCCGAGCCCCTTGGATCGGGCGAGTAGGTTGATCCCGCATGGTCCGTGTCGTCCTGGCAATGTCGGGTGGCGTCGACAGCAGCGTGGCCGCGTGGCTCTTGCGGTCCCAAGGCCACGACGTCGTGGGGCTCTTCATGCGGCACGGCGACGCGCGCTATGCGGCGTGTTCCGCCGGGACGGGAGCCCGCGGCACGATGCCGATCGAAGGCGGACCGGGTTCGCGGCGGCAAGGTTGCTGCGGCGTTCGAGACGCCGACGACGCGCGCCGCGTCGCCGAACAACTCGACATCCCGTTCTACGCGATCGACATGCGGGCGGACTTCGGCCCGATCATGGACTATTTCGCGGACGAGTATCTCGCCGCGCGAACGCCCAACCCGTGCATCGTCTGCAACCAGCGACTGAAATTCGGAAAACTGTTCGAATACGCGGCGGCCGTGGGCGCGACGCACGTCGCGACGGGCCATCACGCGCGGCGCGGCGAGCGGTCCGACGGGCGCCCCACGCTCCTTCGAGGCCTCGATCCGACGAAGGACCAATCGTACGCGCTGTTCGGAATCGGCCGAGACCGGCTCCAACACATCCTGCTGCCGGTCGGGGAATACGCCAAGGACGAGATCCGCGCGATGGCCGCGCGGGCCGGACTTCGCACGGCCGATAAGGAGGACAGCCAGGAAATCTGTTTCGTGGCGCCGGGCGAGCACGCCGCGTTCGTCCGCGCGCGGCGCGGCGCGGGCCGGAGGTCGGGGGATGTCGTCACGGTCGACGGCCGCGTTGTCGGCACGCATGAGGGGATCGAGCAATTCACCATCGGCCAACGTCGCGGACTGGGCATTGCCATGGGGGAGCCCTTCTTCGTCGTTCGCATCGAGGCGGACACCCACCGCGTCGTCCTCGGACGCCGGTCGGACCTGGCGAGGACCGAACTGACGGCCGACCGCTGCAATTGGCTCGAAACGCCGGCCGGGAACCCGTTCGAGGCGGACGTGAAGATCCGATACAATGCCCGTCCGGCGACCGCCGTCGCCGAACGGCTGCCGGGCGGCAGGCTGCGCGTGACGTTTCGCGAACCCGTCCACGGGGTCGCGCCGGGCCAGGCGGTTGTCTGTTATCGATCCGACCAGGTGCTCGGCGGCGGCTGGATCGAGTAGCTGCCCCGACCCGCGCGGGAGCCCTGTTCCCATCGCGGGAGGGCGCGCGGTATCATGGTCGCCGCGGGAGACAAGACGTTCGTCGGCATCCTGAACCCGGGATCGATCGCCATGACGCTCGAAGGCATTCTGCTCGCTCAAACCCGGAACTCATTCTTGCATTGGGTGATCGGCGGAAGCGTATTGATCGGCGCATTCATTTTCCTGTTCGCGGGCGTGTTCTTCATCAAGTACGGCGCGATCTGGTTCCGTGCGTGGATGGTGCGGGCGGACGTCAGCATGGGCAGCCTGATCGGGATGTATTTCCGGCAGGTGAATCCAAACGTGATTGTCGAGGCGAAGGTCATGGCGACCGGCGCGCTGCTCGACATCAGCCGCCGATCGGGGATCAGCACGGCTCGACTCGACGCCCATTTCCTCGCGGGCGGAAATGTCGCAAACGTCATCCAGGCGCTCATCGCGGCCCACCGCGCGGGCATCGATCTCGATTTCGACCGCGCGGCGGCGATCGATCTCGCCGGCCGCGACGTGCTCGACGCCGTGCGGACGAGTGTGTCACCCCGCGTCATCGATTGCCCCGACCCTCGGCGCTCCGGCAAAACGACGCTCAGCGCGATCGCCAAGAACGGCGTCGAGCTGCGCGTCCGAGCCCGCGTCACCGTTCGCACCAACCTCGAACAGTTGATCGGCGGCGCGACGGAGGAAACGGTCATCGCGCGGGTCGGCGAGGGCATCATCACGGCGATCGGATCGGCCGACACGCACCTTCTCGTCCTTGAAAACCCCGACCGTATTTCCAAGGCCGTGCTCCAACGCGGACTCGATGCCCACACCGCGTTCGAGATCGTCTCGATCGATATCGCCGACGTGGACGTCGGCGAAAACATCGGAGCTCGATTGCAGGCCGATCAGGCCGAGGCCGACACGCGCGTCGCACGGGCCCGCGCCGAACAGCGGCGCGCGGAGGCGATCGCGGCCGAGCAGGAAATGAAGGCGCGCGTTTCGGAGAATCGAGCGAGGCTGGTGCTTGCCGAGGCCGAAGTGCCGATGGCGATGGCCGAGGCTTTCCGCGCCGGAAGGCTCAATGCCGTCGGCGACAACAAGCCGCGCTAATGGGCGCCGCTAATGGGCGCCGCTAATGGGCGCCGCTAATGGGCGCCGCTAATGGGCGCCGCTAATGGGCGCCGCTAATGGGCGCCGCTAATGGGCATTGGGTCGGCGTTCCGTGTCGAGGACACATCGCAGGCCGACGGCGTCGTCGCGCAGGTCCCGGTCCACGCCGCCTCGGAAAGCGATCGGAACCGGTTCACCGGTCTCCGCACGGTGCGGGAACCGACCCGAACGGGTCGACGATCGAAGCGACTCGGCGGGATCCTTCCAACTTCCCCCTCGGATCACGCGCCGCGCCGGATCGCCATGCTCCATCCACGCGTCACCGTTCGCCGGGGCCCCGTCGTAGGTATCGTGCGCGGCGTCGAGGCACCATTCCCAGAGGTAGCCGTGCATGTCGTGGAAACCCCACGCGTTGGGCCGTTTCGCGCCGACCGGCGGATCGTTGCCCGACGCGTTTCCCGTGAACCAGCCGTAATCGCCCAGTTTCGAAGGGTCGTCGCCAAACGAATACGCGGTCGTCGTGCCCGCCCGAGCGCAGTATTCCCATTCGGCTTCACTGGGCAATCGAATGACCTGATCCGCTTGGAGGATCTTCTCCCGGCGCATCAGCTCGGTCGCCTTGCGGCAAAAGGCCAACGCCTCGTCGTGACTCACCTGTTCCACCGAGTTCCTCGCTCCTTTCCATCGCGACGGATTCGATCCCATGACCGCCTGCCAAAGATCCTGAGGCACCTCGTACTTGGCCATCCGAAACGGACGGTCCATGGTGACGTCGCGAGCGGGTTGTTCGTCCGATTGGTTTCCGCCCATCCGGAACACGGCGGGAAAAGGGCCTTCACCCGGAGTCATCGGGATGAACTCCGAATGGAACACGAGCAGGATCGCCCGGAGATCGGCGGCGTTCGGCCGGTCGGACGGCTGGGACAACACGGCGACGGCGACGAGAGCGGTTGGCAACATGGGTCCCTCATGCGGGTTGTTGTTGCGAAAGGCAGTGCAGCGCGCCAAGTCCCCAAACGAGATCGAGGCACGGGAAACCGATGACACGCCGGTCGGGGAAGAGGTCGGCGAGAATCCCGGCCGCGCGTGCGTCGGCCCGATCGTCGAATTCCGGGACGAGCACGCCTCCGTTGACGATCGCGAAGTTGCAATAGCCGGCGGGGAGTCGGCGCCCGTCATGAAAACGCGGTTGGGGAATCGGCAAGGGCACGATGTCGAAAACGCGGCCGTTCGCGTCGCGCGCGGCGCGCAGTTCGGCGGCGAGTCGGGCGAGCGTCGCGTGGTTTTCGTCGTCCTTCCCGCATGACGCGACGACAATCGTCCGCTCGCCGACGAACCGAGCGAGTTGATCGACATGTCCGTCCGTATCGTCGCCCGCGAAATCGCCGCCGGAGAGCCAGACAACATGCCGCGCGCAGGCGAACGCGCGGAGCCGTTCCTCGATTTCGGATTCCGTCATCGCGGGATTTCGGCCCGGATGGAGCAGGCACGAACGGGTCGTGAGCACGGTTCCGTTCCCGTTCCCGTCGACGGCTCCGCCTTCCAAAACCATTTCGGGACGGAATACGCGCGTCCCGAGCCGTTCGGCGATGCGCGACGGCACTCGATCGTCGTCGTCGAACGGAGGGTATTTCCCGCCCCACGCGTTGTACCCCCAATCGACGAGCGCTGCCGGAACCGCATGGCCAGGATCGCCTTTCAGGAACATCGGACCATGATCGCGGCACCACGCGTCATTCGTCGGAATGTCGTACCATTCGACGCCGGAAATTGGACCGACGAGCCTTCGCGCCGCATGGGCGATCGGGCCTTCGGCGGCGAGCAGGCGAACGGGTTCGAACTGCGCGAATCGCCGAACCAGTCGGGCGAAGATCGGAGGAATGCGATCGAACGTGCCGGGCCACGTGTTGGGGTTGTGGGGCCAGGCGAGCCAGGTCGCGGCGTGCGGTTCCCATTCCGCCGGCCAGCGATAGCCGGTTCGCGCGGGCGTATCCATCCGTTGTATCCCAACAGGTCCCGATTCCCGGCGATCGCGTGGCGCTCCGATCGCGGTCGGGCGCCCGGCGCCGATGGCGGGCAGTGTACCATGCCGGGGCTCCCATTGCCGCGACCGGCTGAATCGCGAGAATACGGACCATGCGGCGATCGCGGTCCCGGCGCCGGTCGGACGACAGGAGGGGGACTCGATGACGGCCGCCCGAATGGATACCGATCAGGAGGCGTCCGGATGGCTCATGCGTCAACCGGTTCGCTGCGCCGGATGTTGGTGCGCGAACCACTCTATTGGTTGTTGCTGGCGATTCCGGTCGCCGTCGGCCTTCGGTTCTCGGGCATGCGGGAGAGCCTCTGGTTGTTCGTGATGTCGGGGATCGCCATCGTTCCGCTGGCGGGTTTGATGGGACGGGCGACGGAGAATCTCGCCGTCACGCTCGGCGAAGGTCTTGGCGGACTCCTCAATGCGACATTCGGCAACGCCGCGGAACTGATCATCGCCTTGATGGCCTTGCGCGCGGGACCCGCGATGTACCCGCTCGTCAAAGCCTCGCTGACCGGATCGATCATCGGCAATATCCTGCTCGTGCTCGGCCTTTCCATCTTCGCGGGCGGCCTGTTCCATCGGCGGCAGACGTTCAATCGGGTCGCGGCGGGCATGGGCGCCACACTCCTCGCGCTCGCCGCGACGGGACTCCTCGTTCCATCCCTGTACGTCTTCGCGGCGGAACGGAGCTCGGGCGATTCGGCCGTCGTGGAACGGATCAGTGAGGAAATCGCCGTGGTGATGGTGATCGCCTATCTGCTGAGTCTCGTCTTTTCGCTTGTGACGCACCAGCATCTTTTCGCCGGGGAGCGCGATGAGGAGGCGACGTACCACGAGCCGGAATGGAAACGACGCAAGGCGGTCGGCGTGCTTCTTGGCGCCACGATCGGAGTGGCCGTGATGAGCGAGTTCCTGGTCGGATCGATCGAGCACGCGTGCGAGGTTGTCGGAATGAACCCCGTATTTGTCGGCGTGATTGTCGTCGCGATCGTCGGCAACGCCGCCGAGCATTCCACGGCCGTGCTCGTCGCGATGAAGGACAAGATGGACCTCGCGGTCAACATCGCGGTCGGGAGCGGCATTCAGATCGCCCTGTTCGTCGCTCCGGCCCTGGTCGGCGCGAGCATGCTGATGGGCCACCCGCACCCGCTCGACCTGCACTTCTCGTTGATGGAGGTCGTCGCCGTCGTCCTTTCCGTTCTCGTGCTGGCGATGGTCGCGAACGACGGCGAATGCCACTGGATGGAGGGCGTCCTGATGCTCGCCGTCTACATCGTGCTCGCACTGGCCTTCTATCACCTGCCGCCCGTCGCACGCCTCTCCGAGGCGTGATGCGCCGGAAAGAGGTCTTGGACTGGGGGACTCGCCTCGGAGAGGCGAGCGACGAAGGCGTGATGCGCCGGAAAGAGGTCTTGGGGTGGGGGACTCGCCTCGGAGAGGCGAGCGACGAAGGCGTGATGCGCCGGAAAGAGGTCTTGGACTGGGGGACTCGCCTCGGAGAGGCGAGCGACGAAGGCGCCCTAGGGCGATGCTTGGGCGGCCGTCGATGGCTCGACGATCCGCACGACCCGTTTGGCTTCGAACGTCCGATCGTGCATGTCGACCGTTCGAACGCGGATCGTGTGGATTCCGGGCGCGAGATCCGACGGCAGCGTCTGCTTCCAAAGGTGCGTGGAGATTCCCGGCTTTGCCGCCGAACGCCATGTGGGGACCTTCGTCGCCAACAGGGCCGCCTCGTCGTCGAACAACTTCTGATAGTGCGGATCGGCTTCCGCCGTCTTCTCCATCGCGAGCCACGCTCCGTCGTCGACCCTCATTTCAACCTTGGATCGGACCGAGCCGTTGAATACGTTGGCGTACACGTTCGTCGCCGACGATTCCGAAACGGAAAGATCGCTCGGCGCGTGGATTCGGATCTGATAATCGGCGCCGCGGCCCGCCGCGCGATAGTCCAGCTCGTAACGCGTCCCGTCGAACGAGAGGATCGTGTAGCCGTTCGGGCCTCCGTCGGACATCGTGGTGTGCGGAATGCCCCGATCGTCCGGCGCGCCGCCCCACCAACTGCCCGAGACGGTCACGTTCACGATATGGTGGTGCGGCTTCTTCCCCTTCCAGCCATCGTCGTCCGCGATGAAATGGTGCTCGTGCGTATGCGTGTGGCCTGAAATCGAAATGCAGAAAGGCCGCTGTTCGATGAGTCGATAGAGTTCCTGCCGATCCCCGACATTGACCAACGGAATGTGCATCATGAGGACGACAAGCTGGTCGTTGGGGATCCCGGCGAGGTCGTTGCGGATGAACGTCATCTGATCGCCGCCCAACCCGCCCCGGTATGTGGCCTTCTTGCCGTCGCCCGGGACATGCCATTCGATGTCGTCGAGCACGAGAAAATGGACGGGACCGTGGTCGAACGAATAATACGACGGCCCGAAAATCCGTTCGAACGTCTCGTCGCTCGTTCGGTCGTCGACCGCGTCCTGATTCGTATCGTGGTTGCCGATGACGTTGTACCAGGGAATGCCGATCAGCGCCACGGTCTTGGTGAGCGCATCGAAGACGGTCAGGTCATCGAAGACGATGTCGCCGAGCGTGACGCCGAACGCGGCATCGATGCCGATCAACTCGTGCACCACGTCTTGCGCGATGAAGTGGACTTCCTTCTGATCGCGGGGCTGCGGATCGCCGAACAGCACCATGCGGAACGCGTCCGGTTCGCGGCTCGGATACAGCGGGAAATCGATCGAGGCGGGAAGCGGACCGGTCGGCGCGACTCCCGCGAATCTCTGGGGCGGCGATCCGTTCGGCTTATGGATGTAGTGGAATCGCGGAAGACGCTCGTTGGACAGGGGCGTCCGATGGTCTCGGGGCTTGATCACGAAAAGGATGTCGTCGTCGTCGACCGGTATTCGGTATCGGCCGTCGGCGCCGGTCGAGACCACGTCCCGTCCGTTGGATACGCGAACGCCGGGGAGCGGCCTTTCACCCTCGTCGAATCGCTCGTTGTTGTTCGCGTCAACGAACACGACTCCCGTCGCCGTTGCCGACGGCGCGGAATCCAGCGCGACGGCGCGCGGAACACGTTCCGACACCAGAACCGCCAGGACGAATGCCGCGAGGATTCGAAGGGTTGGGAACCCGTTCGCAACCAACATGATGGACTCCCGTCGCTCGATTGGGGATCTGCGCAAACCGCGGAATCGCGGACGGCATCGCGGCATTGTCGCCGCAAGGCGGGTCGAGTTCCAGGTGGTGGTCGGAGTTCAGCCGCGCGGCGCGCCGGATTCGGCCGGCGTCGACGACGCCATGTGGTCGCGGATGAGCTGGACGAGCCGCGCGGCATCGATCGGTTTCGGAGCGAAGCCCGAGCAGCCGCACGCGAGACATCGGCGCTCGTCGCCGTCCATCGCGTGCGCGGTCAGCGCGATGATCGGGCGGACAAAGCCCGCGTCACGAAGACGGGCCGTCGCGGTGTAACCGTCGACGATCGGCATCTGCATGTCCATGAGGATCACGTCGGGTACCGGTTCGGAGATCGCGGCGCCGATCGCGTCGCGCCCGTTGTCCACAAGGGTCACCGTCGCGCCCGCCTTCCCGAGAACGAACGAGAGCAGTCGCTGGTTGTCCGGGCCGTCCTCGGCGAGCAGGACGCGGAGTCCTTCGAGCGGCCGATCGGCCTTCGAGTCGGTGGGTCGCGGGGCGCGTCCGACGGGGATCGCGGTCACGCCCTCGTTCGAGAGTGTTCGAGCCCGATCGGCGTTGAACGGGAGGTCGAGCGTGAAGACCGATCCGACGGAGGGACGCGATCGGACTCGGAGATCTCCGCCGAGCAAACGGGCGAGTGTCGCCGAGATGCGAAGGCCCAATCCCGTACCGCCGTATTTGCGGGTCGTCGATGTGTCGGCCTGGGTGAACGCGTCGAAGACCCGTTCGCACTGCGATTCGGTCATTCCGATCCCCGTATCGGCCACCTCGATTCGAAGCACGGGACGGTCGGACGGCTTGGCGATCGCCGAGCGAACGAGGATCGAACCGCAATCCGTGAACTTGATCGCGTTTCCGACCAGATTCGTCAGGATCTGACAGAGACGGACGGGATCGGAATTCAATAGGCATCCGGACGGCGTCTCGTCGACCCCGTTCAATTCGAGGCCCTTGCCGACCGCTCGAGGCCGCATCAGTCGGACGACCTCGTCGACGATTTGCGACGGGGACACGGCCAGCCGCTCGATCGACATCTTTCCCGCTTCGATCTTGGAGAGGTCCAGGATATCGTTGAGGATCGAAAGCAGGTGTTCGCCGTTGCGCCGTATCGTCTGGACGGCCTCCGCGCGCTCGGCGGGGGCGGACAGGCCGCGGTCGGGATCACCGAGCAAGTCGGCGAATCCGAGGATGGCCGTCATCGGCGTGCGGATCTCGTGGCTCATGTTGGCTAGGAATCGGCTTTTCGCCGCGTTCGCGACCTCGGCCTTCTCCGCCAGTTCATTGGCGCGGGCCGTCTGGCTCATCAGGTCGGCGATGAGGAACTCGGTGCGGTCGAGCGCCTCGCGGAGCCGGAACTCGTTCTGTTTCATGTCGTGGATATCGACATGCTGGCCGAGCATGCGCAGCGGCGCGCCGTCGGAAGCCCGCTCGACCACCTTTCCCGAACTTCGGACCCAACGGTACGATCCGTCGGCGCACCGGAGACGGAACTCGACGTCGAACGGTTCATCCGATTCATGCGATCGGCGAACGGCCGCGCCCATCGACTCGCGATCGTCAGGATGCAACCGGCCGTCGAAGTAGCTTGCCGGTACGATCCGCTCCAGCGCGGGCTCGCCGATCATCGAATGAAAGAGACCGTTCGTGTAGACGGTGTTATCGAGGATGTTCCAGTCCCAAAGACCGGCCTTCGCCGAGTCGACGGCCAGCCGCATGCGTTCCTCGATCTCGATTTGTTCGGAGATGTCGCGGACGACGGCGACGAAACGGCCCTGGTCTCCGAGCTCCAACGCGAATTGAAGGGATACCTCGACTTGCCGTTCGCGTCCGGAGCGATGGACGTGCGTCGTCCGGAACCGATGGGAACGGAGCGACCCGTTTCTCAGCGGAACGAGGATCGCGCGGAACGACTCCTCGGTGAACGACGCCTTGAGATCCAGGGGCGTCATGCCGAGCAGTTCGTCGGGCGCGTAGCCGACTTGTCGAGCGGCACCCACGTTCACGTACACGAAGCGGAGCGAATCGGGCTCGAAGACGAAGACGCAGTCGGTCGCCGCGTCGAGCGCCGTGGTGACTTCCGCCAGTTTCCGCTCTCGCAGCACCGTGTGCGTGACGTCGATCTGCAGGGTCACATACTCCTCGATCCCGCCGGAATCGTCGAGTACGGGCACAATGGCGCTGTCGACCCAGTACCGCGCGCCGTCCTTCGCTCGATTGCAGATCGTTCCCCGCCATGTCATTCCGCGTTGGATCGTCGCGAACATCGACTCGAAGAAGGACGGCGGGTGGTGGCCCGAGTTGACGATCCGGAAATTCGCGCCGAGCAGTTCCTCGCGGGAGTATTTGGAAAGTTCGCAGAGCTTGTCGTTGACGTGCGTGATCCGCCCGGACGGGTCGGTGGTGGCGACGATGCCGGCGGCATCGATGGCCTGCTCGCGCACGCGGGCACGCCGGAACGCCTCAACTTCCGCCTTCCGTGCGGTTCCGATGGGGTCCGATTCGGACCGGGGCGATGGGTTCTCGGACATGCGGCGGCTCGCGTCGGTTCAGGGATCCCGCGCGCTTCGGGTCGGGACGCCGACGCCGGGACGATGAAGCATAGTTCACGACAGGCCCCCGTGCGCTGGAATTCCTCAATTGACGGCCGAGGTCCCCTTTCGAGTATGCGCGACCCGTGAACGGTTACCTGACCCGAAACCACGTCGCCTTCGGAACTCCCTCGATGCGAATGACCAACCTGGTGGAGTTCGTTCCCGTTCCAGTTCCTCGATCCGTCGCAGGGCCGCCAAGAGCCGCCGATTCAATGAACCAATCACCGACAGAAGGTGCTCGGCGTCAAGCCGGCCTTGCCGAATCTCCTCCCGCAGATTGTCCAGTGACTTCTCATCCATGCCCCACTTGATAACCGACCCGTCGATTTCCACCAACGCCCGTTCTTGTGGAATGGACAGCTGCGTCGGGAAGTGCTGGACCATTTCCTGATCTTCGGCCAACGGCACTTGGATTACCTGACCCAAACTCCTATTCCCTTCTATCACAACCGACGCCCGCATCAATCCAAGGAAAACCAAGTCTTGGTGCCGTCTCCCAAGCCACGGCGAGGCAAACGCAAATCGGCCAGCAAAGCTCCCGCACCGACAACCGCGATTTCGCCGCCCGACGCCCAATGCGAACGCCAACTCGGCGGGCTGCTGAAGCACTACTACCGCAAGGCCGCGTAGGTTAGGGAAAAGGGCCGCACGGGCGATGGCATGCGTTCCCGTCGGGCGTATACTGACGACTTGAGCGATCCGACCGCGCTCGCGCGGTGCGGCCGTCGCGCCGCGCGAGTCGCCGAGCGGCGCGGAGGGGTATTGTTGGGGAGTCGACGTCGCATGGTAAGGCCTGGTCCGCTCGTTGCCGCCCTGTCGCTCGCCCTGCTGCCCTGCGCCGCGCGCGGTCAACCGATGCCGAGCGGCGATCGCGAGGCCGAATGCCGACAGTGGGTCGAACGGTTGGGCAGCCCGTCTTACACCGAACGCGAAACGGCCGCCAAGCGGATCGCCGACCTCGGTGTCGATGCCGTCCCCATCCTCAGCGAATCGATGAACCACAAGGATCTGGAGATCCGATTGCGAGTGCGCGAACTGCTCGATCGGGCGACGCGATCCGACCTGGAACGCAGGCTCGCCGCGTTCGTCGCCGACGACGATCCCGATCCCGAGATCCCGTTTCCCGGTTGGAAGCCGTTTCAGGCGGTGCTCGGACACGACCAACATGCGAGGCAGCTCTTTGTCGAGATGCTCCGGTTGGAATCGGAATTGCTCGGATCGTTCGAGCGTTCGGCCGAGGAGCGCGCGGCGCTCTTGTCCAATCGGGCTCAGTTCCTTCAGTCGCTGGCGTCGAATGCGGTCCAGGGCCCCGCGTTCGTCCATCCCGCGTCCGTCGGCGCGCTGCTGCTCGTCGGCGCGGAAACGCCGAACGCGGGCGGGGTCGTGAGCAGCCGGTTGTACATCATGCTGATCAACGGACAGTACAAACCGGTTTTGTTGAGCGGATCGCGCGGAACACTGCTCAAGAAACTGCTCGAACGCTGGGTCACCGCGCGCGTGGATACGGCCCAGGACGATTTTGGATTGCAGCTCGCGCTCGCCTACGACCTCGATGCGACGGCGCTCGTCGCCGCGCGCCGCCTGCTCGACGCGCCCGCCGGATCGACCCGAGGCATTCCGCACGCCGCCATCGCCGTCGGACGGTTCGGAAACCGGGCGGACGACTTCGAGCGGTTGCGCCGGCACGTGGGAAACAAGTCGGTTTGCCATACGTGGAGCAATCCGCAGCTCAAGAAGGACGGCGTCATCGAGATCCAGATCCGCGATGTCGTGCTCGTGATCCTCTTGCGACTGACGGAACAGGATCCCAAACCGTACGGATTCGATCTCCTTCAGGCAAACCCCGCGACGCTGTACCACATCTATACGTTCGGGTTCCTCGACAACGAACCCCGCGAAGCGGCGCACGCGAAATGGGAAGCCTGGTGCCGCGCGTCCGGAATCCCGGAATAGACGCCGATGTCGCCACGCAACACGACCATTCTCGTGATGACCGCATCCCTCTCGTGCCTTTGCTACGCGAGGGTCGCGCACCATCGGTACGCGGGATGGGTCGCCGAGGCGATCGGCGTCGTTTCCCGCCATGCGCTCGCCGACGTCGACGAACGGCGGCTCTACGAGGACTCGATGTCCGGGATGATGAAGAGCCTCGACCTGTACTCGTCGTACATTCCTCCCGACGCGTTTCAGCCGTTCCAGGAGAGTCTGGATCAGGAATTCGGCGGCGTCGGAGTCGTCCTCGATGCCAAACCGGACGGCGAACCGCTCATCGTGCAAAGCCCCGTCGCCGGAACGCCCGCGTATCGCGCGGGGATGCTCGCGGGCGATCGGATTCTGGCAATCGACGGAACGCCGACACCGGATCTCAAACGCCACGAGGCCGCCGGCCTCATGCGGGGAAAGCCCGGAACGTCCGTGCGGCTCCTCGTGCTCCATACCGGCGCCGATCGGCCGGTCGAACTGGTGATCGAGCGCGCGATCATCGAAGTCCCCTCGGTGCTCGGCGACACGCGCGGCCCGGACGGTGCCTGGCGTTACGTTCTCGAACCATACCCCGATATCGGCTACCTCCGGATCGTGACCTTCGGCGAAAAGACGGTCGAGGAGTTGCGATCGGCGCTCGCGACCCTACCGGAACGGCCGCGCGGCTTGATCCTCGACTTGCGGAACAACACGGGCGGACTACTCACCGCCGCCGTCGAGATCTGCGATCTGTTTCTGGATCAAGGCGTGATCGTGACGACGCGCGGCCGCCGGAGCGAGATCCGCCGCCAGTATGACGCGACACCCGGCGTCTCGGTCGACTCGGATATTCCCGTGATCGTGCTCGCAAACCGGTATTCGGCGAGCGCGAGTGAGATCGTGGCCGCGTGCCTCCAGGACCATCGCCGCGCCCGGGTCGTCGGTGAACGCACGTGGGGAAAGGGCACCGTGCAAAACGTCTATCCCATGGAGGGCGGGCGGAGCGCGGTCAAGTTGACCGTGGCCAGCTATTGGCGGCCGAGCAATGAGAACATCGATCGGCGGGAGGGCGTTGGAGACGACGCAGCGTGGGGAGTCCGCCCCGACTCGGATTGCCAGGTCGTACTGACGGACGCGCAGTTCACGGCCGTCCACGAGGCCCGAGCGCGCCGGGATGTTCTCGGCTCGCCGGCGGCCCCGTCGACCGATCCCGTCGCGACCGCGCGATCCGATGCGTCCGCCGACGCGCCGCCGCCGCTGAGCGAATCCGGACCTCCGCCTCCGGAAACGGACCTGCAGTTGGAACGGGCCGTCAAGCTATTGGGTCGATGACATCCGGTGTCGTCACCGGGTCCCGCGAACCGCCGAACGACCGAGGACGATCGTTCCACGTCCGCTCCCTCCGTTGGATTCAGCGGTCGCGGCGCAGGTCCACGACGACGGGCGCGCGCATCTGCTCGTACCAGTTCCGCCACGCCTGCTTGTTGAATCCGTGATTGACGCCCGAATGGATGGCGATCAGCGCGTCGCGAACCGTGGCGTTCGACACATCGCGCGTCACGGCCTTGGGTCCGCCGCTGCCGAACGACAACCCGCCGCCGCCGCTGTTGGGATCGTTGGTGAACGTCGGATTCAGATTCCCGCCTCCGCCGCCGACGGCTTCCTTATGCCGCGTGACGAGCGCGTTGATCAGCGGGACTGTGGCCTGTTCGGCCTTCAGCCTTCCCAGACCGGCCGCCGCGAGATTGAGGAGCGTATTCTGTTCGGTTGGCGTCGTTCCCTCGCTGAACTTCACGACCACGCCGATCAGCAACTGCGCGGCCAACTTGTCGTCGCGCGCGACGAGCTGGTCCAAGGCCTTGTCGCGCACGAGCGGATCGGGGTCGGCGAGCGCGCGTTCGGTCAGCGCCGACGATACGGCGGCGCCCGGCATCTTGCCCAGGACGTCGACATACATCTTGCGCAGCTCGGCCGGCTCCTTCTTGTCGCGGAGCAGTTCGATGAGCGGCGTCGCGGCCGCCGGATCCTCGATGGCGCGAATCGCCGCGATCCCGTCCGCCGCGCGTTCCGCGTTCTTGACGATCCACTGCCTCCACATGCGGATCTGCTTCGTCCACTGGATCTCCGCGTCCTTGCGTTCGGACTCGGCTTTCTCCAACGCGACTTCCTGGGGGAGCCGCCACTTGCCTCCGGACTTGACAAACCCCCGTTCGCGATGCCAGACGTCGAGCTTCACCCAGGCGCCGTCGAGCCGGACGTAGCCGAGCTGCCTTCGGGCCGTCTCGTTTTCGGGATCGAGTTTCACGACCTGTTCGAGGTGAAAAACGCGTTGCGATTCGAGCTTCCGGTTCGCGCATTCGGCGGCGATGGCGAGTTGGCCCGACACGTCGTCCGCGAATGCGCCGCGATGCTCGTCGTACCAAAGCGCATCCGCGCTTTTCGACACCTTGCCCGACACCTGATTTGCGGCGAGCGTGACGGTGCCGGACTTGGTGCGGAACACGTAGGTCTTTCGAGGTGATTCATCCGGGTTGAGCAGGTCTCCCTCGATTTTGCCTCCGTTGAACAGTTGATAGACGTCGGCGGATGCGAACGAGGGCCGGGTCGCGAGCAGCAAGCCCGCCACGACGAACCGCGTGATTTGGAGAACGGGACCCGAGCCCCACCGCATTCGACGGCCGTCCATCATGGCTTCAGTATACGAGGTCGTCACCGCCGTCCGCAAATCATTTCATCCCAGGGTCCATGGGCCGATCGAGGCCGTTCGAGGAGCGGCCTTTCCGCTTTTCACGACAGTTTGAGCCGTCAAAATGACGACGGATAGGTAAGGAACGGGCGACGGTAACGGATGCGGGGCCCATGACGGTTGAGGCGGTCGAATGGACGTGGTCGGCAAACCATACCGGAAACCGGCCGGTTCCCGGGCGGTCGGACGACGGGCTGGTCCCTTGGCGACGTCTTGGGCTCGATTTGCCGTCGCAACGGTCGTGCTGTTCGCGCTGGGAACCCGGCCGAATTCGGCCCGTGGTCAAACCGCCCCGTATCTCGTGATCCGCGCTCCGCAACCGGTCGTGGACCGCGGTCCCTCCGTCGCCGCGCGGCCGAGGGGAATCCCCGTTTACAAGCAGGCGTATGCCTACGGCTGGTTCGGCGCCGAGCCCCGCCGCCAAGTCTCCACCCATCACGGATACCGGCAGCAGTACCTTTTGCGCGGGGCCGAGTGACGGGCGCCGGGCCGGGGCCGACTCGGCATGGGCGGCGGGCGTTTGGAATCGCCGCCGCCCGAAACCGAGCCGACGGTGACGGCGAACGGCCGCGCGCGCCGTCCGCCCGCGGAGGCTCTATCTTGCTTGTGGCGGATAGCGTCCGACGCGTGCCGAACCACCCGATCGCCGCTGGGAATTCCCTCTCGGACTCGATGCGTCGCCGCGATTGGAAACGGACGCGATCCGCCGCTATACTCGGAGTCCAAATCGGCCCGCTCGCCGCGCGGTCGTGACGACCGATATGGGGCGATGCACCCAACACCGCGAGGACATCCAATGATCGCCCCTTCCGTGAATACGGCGCTGGGCCTTTGTATCGGCGCGTCGACCATCAAGGTGGTGACGCTGCGGAGCGAGGGCGAGGCATGGGAGCTGACGCATCGCCAGGTTCAGCCCCACAACTGCGATCTGCGTTCGCGCCTTTCCACAACGCTCGACGCCTTCGCTCCGAGCGCGTACGACTTCGTCTGCGCGACGGGGCGCCATCATCGGCAACTGGTCAATCTGCCGGCGGTGACGGAGCCGGAGGCGATCGAGGAAGCTCTGCGGTTGGTTCTGTCGCGCGGCGCGCCGCGCCGCGCGGCCCGAGCGGTGCTCAGCCTGGGAAGCGAGAACTTCATCGTCTACGAACTCAACGCGTCGGGCGGCATCGCCGGGATCCGCACGGGCAACAAGTGCGGCTCGGGAACGGGCGAGTTCTTCCTTCAGCAGATCGGCCGGATGAATCTCTCGGTCGACGAGGCGGGTTCGCTCGCGCGCGCGGCCGAACCGTTTTCGGTATGCGGCCGGTGCAGCGTGTTTTGCAAGAGCGACTGCACGCACGCGCTCAATAAGGGCATTCCGGCGGACCGGGTCGCCGCCGGACTCGGCAATATGATCGCGGACAAGGCGATCGAGATCCTCGGCACCCTTCCGCGCCGCGACATCATGGTCGTGGGTGGCGTGACGAACAACGAGGCCGTCATGGAACGGCTCCGGGGCCAGATCGATTCGATGTGGATCCCGGAGGAGGCCGACGTATTCGAGGCGTTCGGCGCGGCGGCCTGCGCGCTGCGGCTCCGCGGCCGTTCGTCCGGCGCGGTGCGGCTGAGCGATCGGCGATCTTCGTTCGGCGCGCTTCCGCCGCTCGCCGAAGCCGATTCGCTCGTGACGTTCCGCGCGCAGGAATCCGACGTCGCGCGGGACGGAGACGACGCCGTTTTGGGGCTGGATGTCGGATCGACGACGACCAAAGCCGTGCTGTTGCGGACTTCGGACCGGCGCATGCTGGCGTCCGTCTATCTCCGCACCAACGGCAACCCAATCCACGCGTCGCGCGAGTGCTACCGAGCGATCGAGGAGCGGATCGGGGACGCGCGCGTCGCGATCGCGGCGCTCGGCGTCACCGGTTCCGGGCGCCACATCGCGGGCCTGCATGCCCAGACGCGGGGCGTGATCAACGAGATCATCGCGCACGCGACGGCGGCCGCGCATTTCGATCCCGACGTCGATACGATCTTCGAAATCGGCGGGCAGGACGCGAAATACACCTATCTGGTGAACGGCGTGCCGTGCGATTACGCGATGAACGAGGCCTGTTCGGCCGGAACGGGCTCGTTCCTGGAGGAGGCCGCGCGCGAGAGCCTGAGGATCGACTACCGCGAAATCCAGGAGATCGCGATGCGGGCCGCCGCGCCGCCCAATTTCAATGACCAGTGCGCCGCCTTCATCAGCTCGGACATCAAGAACGCCTCGCATGAAGTGAGCCGCGAGGACATCGTCGCGGGCCTCGTGTATTCGATCTGCATGAACTACGCCAATCGCGTGAAGGGATCGCGCAAGGTCGGCGGACGGATCTTCATGCAGGGCGGCGTCTGCTACAACCGGGCCGTGCCGCTCGCGATGGCGGGCCTCTTGCGAAAACCGATCATCGTTCCCCCCGATCCCGGGCTCATGGGCGCTTTCGGCGTCGCGCTCGAAGCCCTCCAACGGCTCGAACTGGGATTGCTCGAACCGTCCGCGTTCGACCTGCGGGAATTGGCCGAACGCGACGTGGCGTACGGCAAGACGTTCGCGTGCCGGGGAACGTCCGAACAATGCGATCGGGGCTGCGAAATCAGCGTCATCAAACTCGACGGCAAGAACTATCCCTTTGGCGGCGCCTGCAACAAGTACTCGAACGTCGCCCAGGATCGCCGTATCGATCCCCAACCGTTCGATTTCGTCGCGAAACGCCAGGCGGCCTTGTACGCGGCCCCGCCGTCCGAGGGTCGGCCCGGCGCGCGGTCGATCGGCATGAGCCGCTCGTTCACGGTCAATCTGCTCTATCCGCTCTACATCGAGTTCTTCTCATCGCTCGGACTTCGCGTCGTCCTTCCCGACGCGATCGATCCGGAAGGCCTCGGTCGCGTCAACGCGGCCTTCTGCTATCCGGCGGTCCTCGCGCACGGCATGTTCGCCGACATCGCCAAACAGAAGGCCGACTTCCTGTTCCTTCCGCACGTGCATGAATTGCACGTTTCCAACGGCCACGTCCAACCGCCGGGCCACCAATGCACGTGCATCACGGGGCTCGCCGAAGCCTATTACCTGAAGAGCGCGTTTCCGGAGGAGAAGTCGAGGATCGTGTCGCCGCACTTCAACTTCGCGGCCGGGTGGGACGCGGCGAAACCGGATTTCGTGCGGCTCGCCGTCGATCTGGGGTTCACCGCGGCCGAGGGCGACGAGGCGTTTCGCTCGGCGATGCGGAAGCAGAACGCGTTTTTCGAATACCGGCGCGAGCTCGGCCGCGCCGCGCTCGAGGAACTCGCCGCCGATCCAAAACAGATCGGCATCGTCCTGTTCGGCAGGCCGTACAACGCGTTCGCCGAGGAAGCGAACATGGGCATTCCCCGGAAATTCGCGTCGCGCGGCGTCCGGATCATTCCGTTCGACAGTCTTCCGTTGCAAAACCTGCCGACGCCGGACCGCATGACGTGGGCCCTCGGCCAGGATCTGCTCCGCGCGGCCGCGTTCATCAAGGAACATCCGCAACTCTACGGCGCGTTCATCACCAACTTCAGTTGCGGCCCCGATTCGTTCCTCGTCGGCCAGTTCCGCGAGATGATGCGGACCAAGCCCTCGTTGACGCTCGAAATCGACAGCCATACGGCCGATGCCGGGATCAATACGCGGATCGAAGCGTTCCTCGACATCATCGAGCGGTATCGGCGGATGGGCATTTCGGACGGCCGATCGGAACCGTTCCGCCCGGCGGGGGTCGTGAATCGCGGAGGCAAGACCTTCTATCGCGACAGCGACGGCGAGGAAATGTCGCTCCACGACCGGCGCGTGAAGGTCGTCTTTCCGTCGATGGGCCGGACGCTCGTCGAAGCGGGCAGCGCCGTGTTCCGCGGACTGGGCATCCGCTCGGCCGTCGTGGCCCATCCGAGCCCCAAAACGCTTATGGCGGGACGAGCCCATACCTGCTGCAAGGAATGCCTGCCGTTGATCCTTTCCGTCGGATCGCTTGTCGAATACCTCGAGACGATCCGCGAACCGGACGAGCGGCTTCTCTATTTCATGCCGACGTCGAACGGCAATTGCCGTTTCTCGCAGTACTCGGTCTTCTTCGACCGGTTCATCGCGCAGAAGCGCTTGTCGAACGTCGCCGTCTATACGCTCACGTCGGAGAACGGATACAGCGGATTGGGGCCCGGCGCGGCGGGAAAACTGCTGAGCGCGATGATCGTCGCCGACGCGATGGACGACATCCGCAACGCGATCCATGTTCTGGCGGCGGACCGCGAGCCGGCGCTCGAGGAATTCGCGCGCGTGTGGAACGACATCCTCGGTTGCCTCGAACGGGGAAGCCGAGGACTCGACGCCTGTCTCCGCCGCGCCGCGTCGCGGCTCGCCGCCATCCCACGCCGCGCCGACATCGATTCGGTCAAACACGTTCTGCTCGCCGGCGAGATCTACGTCCGCAAGGACGAGTTCTCTTCGCAGCGCGTCGTCGAGGCGCTCGCCGAACGCGACATTGTGGTCCAGCGCGCTCCGATGCTCGAGTGGATTCAATACGTCGATTACTGGGTCCATCACGTCGAACGACGGCGATTGAGACTGTCGGATCGGTTCGAAATGAAGTTGCGCGACTTCCACATGCGGCGCATGGAGCGGCGCATCAAACAGACCCTCGCGCGAAGCGGTTTTTATCGCTGCGAAGTCGGCGACATCGAGGAGATCCTCGAGGCGGGCGAGACGTTCATCGATAAGTCGTTCGGCGGCGAGACGATCCTCGTCGTGGGCCGCTTCCTAAAGGACATCTTGACCCATTTCCATGGAATAATCTCGATCGGGCCGTTCGCCTGCCTGCCGGCGCGGATCATCGAATCGGTGCTGACGCCCGAGGCGAAACGCCTGGGGTGGGCCGATCCCGACGGCCGCACGCGCGGAACAAACAACCTGCCGTTCCTGTCGATCGAGAGCGACGGAAATCCGTTCCCGCAGACCATCGAGGCCCAGCTCGAAGCGTTCTGCCTCCAGGTTCGGCGCACGCCCGATCGGGTCGGCGGAACCCGCGTGTGAAGGCGATGCATCGGGCCCGAACAACCCGGGTGCCACCATGCAACCGATCATCATCGAAAAGCCGTACCGGTTCCAGCCTCCCATGCGGAGCACGCGTTGGTCGCGCCTCTGCAAGAAGCTCAATCTGCACCGGCTCTATCTGCGGCGTTACGAGGGCATCGTCGACTTTGAAATGCGGGGCGCCGAGCGGTTGCGCGCGTCGCTCGCCGAGGGACACGGCATCATCCTCGTGCCGAACCACTCGCGCAACGCCGACCCCATTGTCATCGGCGATTTGGCGCGGACCGTGCGGTGCGACTTGTTTTTCATGGCGAGCTGGCACCTATATCACCAGAGCGCCTTCCTGCGATGGGCCATCCACCGGCTGGGCGCGTTCAGCGTGAATCGCGAGACGGCCGACCGGCAGGCGGTCGATTTCGCGACCGAGGTGGTCGCGAACGCCGAACGACCGCTTGTCATCTTCCCCGAAGGCGCCATGACGCGGACCAACGACCATCTCCACGCCCTGCTGGAAGGTATCGAAGTGATCGCGCGCGTCGCCGCTCGACGACGCCAAAAGGTCCATCCGGGCGGCAAGGTCGTCGTACATCCCGTGGCCATCAAGTACCGGTTCGGCGGCGACGTCGCCGCCGCCGTCGATCCGGTCCTGACCAAAATCGAGGCCCGTTTCGCATGGCCCGCCCAACGCCATCTGCCGCTCGTCGAGCGGATCACGCGATGCGCCGACGCCGTCCTGTGCCTGAGGGAGATCCAGTACGCCGGGAAACCGGGGACCGGAACGGTCGGCGAGCGGCAGCAGGCGCTGATCGAACGGCTGCTCGGTCCGCTCGAAGTCGAATGGCTTGGCGCCGCGGGGTCGGGCGCCGTCGTGCCCCGCGTGAAGGAACTGCGGCTCAAGATCGTCCCCGATCTCGCGGAAGGCCGAGCCGATCCGAAGGAACGCGCGCGTAGGTGGCGGCATCTCGCCGATATCTACCTCGCGCAGCAGATCTCCTGTTATCCCGAATCGTACCTCGAATCGCTGCCCTCGATCGATCGCGCGATCGAAACCGTCGAGCGGATCGAAGACGACCTCACCGACCACACGCGCGTGCATCGCCCATGGACGGCCGTCGTTCAAGTGGGAAATCCGATCGCCGTCGCGACCGATCGAGGCGCTCCAGGGACGACACTGCTTTCCCAAGTCGAACAGGCGCTGCGCGGCACGATGGCCGAGTTGGCGGCCGAGTCGCCCTTGTGTCGGCCCGGCCCCGCCCCGCCGTGATCGCTACCGAACCAGCAGCTCCTCGACGACCCGCGCCATGGCGATCGTCTTCGCGCCGATCATCGGATCGAACAGGAAGTGGTCGTATCCGAGATCGGCGAGCACCGGCGCGCCGTCGACCCATTGGTCGCGGATCAGCAGCGTCCCGTCGTGGGGACCGTACCGGTCGATCAAATGGTCGTAGTTGCCCTCCCGAGGCACGATCTGGCTGGAAAAGGGAACGGCCGAGTAATTGAGAATCAGGACGTGCGGCGGAAACGCGAGCGAGGCGTAGGCCGATGTCCGAGCCGCCGTCCGCATGCTAGCGAGCCCCGCGCCGTTGTCGCCGTATCCGATCCAGAGCATGAGGCGGGTCCAGCATCCTCGCTTCCATCCCAGCAGTTCATCGGCGAGCGGCGTGCCCCGCAACCCGCCGTTCACGTTGACCCAGGCGAGCACATGCCGGGACGCTTCCCAAGGCAAGAGCCGCCCCAGGGCGAGAGCCGTTTCCGCGCTCCCTTTGCTCACACTGACCACGATGACCCGCTTTCCCGCCTGCCCCAATTCCACGATCCGCCGTGCGACGCGTTCCGCGTTCGGCTCGACCGGCCCGCGGTCGTCGGTCCGCAACAGCTCGGTGCGATAGCCGTACTGTTCCAGATGGCGGCGCGGCACGTCGAGCGCCGCGTCGTACGATCGATCATGCCAGTACCAACCTGGCACGACGAGAAACACGGCGCCCGATTTGAGCGGCGACGGAGCGTCGGGATGGACCATTCCGGACGTGACCAACCCGAGGTGGTTCGCATACACCTGAGCCAACCGGGAGTTCTGGGGATCACACGTGAGACGATCCAGCATCACGATCGTCGCCATGTCGCGCGAATAGCGGGCCGTGATCCGCTCAAGGCCTCCGCGATCCGGCAGCGAAGGACCGACTTGCTCGTCGAGTGCGGCGAGTTCGGCGGGAAGGGACCGGGTTGACGCGTCCTCGGACGACTCGCCTTCAATCGCGTATTCGGCCCATTCCGAATCGACCCGCGCATTGACAAGCCGCCCCGCGACGTAGCCGTGCGCGTGCAGGGGCGTACCTCGGCGTGCCGTTCCGCAGCCGATCAACGCGAGCGAAGCCAAGGCGGTCGCCAGGCCGCCCAGCCATCGCCATTCGATTGCCGTCCGCTTTCTGTCGCTCATCGCCATCCGGTATCCAAGGCGATTCCCCGCGCGCGGCGATCCCACGTCGCGCCGATCGGCGCGCGAGGAACCCGCGGGCCGCGAAGCATACCGGCAATCCGTTTCACCGAACAGAAAGACCCGGAAAACTGGGCAAGATGGAGCGGGCCGATTGTTTGAGTTCGGCCTTGCGGGCGTACATGGCGGCGTCGGCCCGTCGGACCACATCGGACGGGTGTTGGTCGGATGCGTCGGAGGCCGCGAATCCGACGGCGACGCCGACATGGACGCGCGCCGAGCCGACGTCGATTGGGTCATGCAGGGCGTTTTCCAGGTCGCTCCGCAATCGAACGAGCGTCTCGGGCGGAAAGGGACCTTCGAGCACCACCGCGAACTCGTCGCCGCCCAGACGGGCGAGCGGCGTGTCCTTGCGCAGGACCGACCGAAATCGGCCCGCGGCGACCTTGAGCAGGCTATCGCCCGCATCGTGGCCGTGGATGTCGTTCACCTCCTTGAATCCGTTCATGTCCATGAACAAGACGGCATAGGCGTCTTGTCGCGACGCGGCCAGTCGCTCCAGGCACTCCTCGAATCCGGCCCGATTGAGCGCGCCGGTAAGCGGGTCGGTGATGAGCCGTCGATGGAGGGCGGCGCGTTCTTCGACCATCGTCGTGACGTCGGTGAAGACGGCGAGCGGCAAATGGTCATGGGGCCATTCGACGTCCCAGACGTGGAGTTCCGGAGTTTCCCAGGTAATGCGCGAAGCGCGTTGGCCGAGTTGCGGCATGCAGGCACGGGCGAGCGGCCCCGCGTGGCGTTCGCAGCGGTCTTCCGCGATACCGAACGCGGCGCGCGCCGACATGTTGACCCGCTTGACGCCTCCGACGGCGTTGAAGAGCACGACGGGGCCGGGACGTTCGGCCTTGATTCGCCACAGCAAGACTTCCTCGGGACTCATGTTGCCCGCGAAGAGGCCTGACAGGAGTTCGGCGAGACCCAGGCGGAACACGATCGCCGAATAGAGTCCGATCATGGCGAGGATCAAGTCGGTGGTCGGCTCGGTGCGCAGGCCGAACCGGATCGCGCCGATCAGGGATCCCGCGAGTATGACCGCCGCGAACAGACCGAACCGCCAGATGGCCGATTTCACATGGTGGGACCGAATGCCGATGCGGAATCCCACCCCGATACCGGCCAATCCCATGACCGTGGCCAGAAGATCGGCCCATCGCGATCGGTTCGCGTAGTTCGTCCGTTGCGAATGCGCGCCCATCGCGATCAGCGTCGCGCGATCGACGCCGCCGACAACCGGAAGATTCGCGCGGGACTTGTTGACGGCCCGATCGAGGGCGATGACAATCCGCCGATCGGCGAACGTCTTGGGGTCGATTTCGCCGCGGGTGAGTTGTCCGAGCGAAAACGTCGGAAACGACGAGGCATCGACCCGCAGATCGAACGGAATCCGCGCGGGGCGCGATGCGCCGGTGGCGAGCCAAAGCGCGGGGTTGCCGAGCGCCGAGTTCGCCGGTTGCATCAGGCCTCGGTAACGGCCGTCCGGATCGGCGACAAGCCGCAAGTCGACGAGCGTCGCGGACTCCATGAGCGACGGAGGCGGATGCCAGACGGGGTCCGGATCGCACCCGATGGCGATCCGATCCTTGCCGAGTCGGCCGAACGCCGCGCGGAGCGCGGATTCCTCGTCGGGCAGCAGATCCTGTCCGAACGGATAGTCGATCAGAACGCGCACCGCGCCCGAGTCGGCCAGCGTTTCGATGGCGTGGGCGAGCGCGTGCCGACTCAGCCGGTCCCTCCCCAGGTCCAGCAGGTCCCGCGTCGTAATCACCACGCGGACTATTTCCGCGGAAGCGGGCATCCGTTGTTGGACGAGCAGGAGGTCGGACCAGACCGTATCAATGCGTTGAACGGGTCCGGCCGCCCAGAAAATCCACCCGGCGAACAGCGAGAATGTCAGCGCGCGGAATCGTCGGGGGACCGCGTGAACGATCCGAGGCGAGACGCGCAGGGCGACGCGCAGACCCGCACGCATGCCGTCGATCATGCCGCGTTCGACCGAGCCCATGGTCCTTCTTCACGTGACGATTGCGAAACGGAAACGGGTGAGCGCCGTGACGGAGGCTTCGAGCCCTAGGGGTCCAGGAGTTCGGGAGCGGGAGCGATTCCCTCGAAAACGGCCCGCATTGCCTGCCGGACGTTTTGGCCGACCGCCGTGACGGCCGTGACGAGCGTGGCCGCGACCAGAGCGAGAACAACCGCGTGCTCGACCGACGTCGCGCCGAGGCGTTTCCTCGATGTGCGACGTCCGGTTTTCGGTCGAGGCGAGGATCGAGCCTTCGGCGAGGGGGAGTCGGCGTTCGCCATGAACCAACCATCCAACATCCAGGGCGTTCCGGATCGAACAAACCGCATATCGAATGGGGGAGGTCGGAAGCCGCGAACGGGCCGCGTTCGGGACTTGTGCGTCACCGCCGATCGGGTCCGGAGTCCCCCCCTTGGGAAAGCCTAGCCCACGGTGCGCGGCCGGATGCGATTATCGAGTCTTTGAGTCAGGATTGCGCGGAAGTCGAATGGCCCTGGAGCGAAAAGCACCCCAGGAACGGGCACCCCACGAACGGGCACCCCAGGAACGGGTTCACCCAAGTCGACTCCCCGTTCTTGCCCGATCGACTCAACCGCGCCATTCGGCATGATCGGATCGCCCGCACGCCCGCGGCTCATCATGCGAACTCGGGAAACCCACCTCAACGCAGCCCGCGTTCTCGTGGTTCTTGCCGCCGGCAACACCGTCATGACGGTCGCAAATAGGGCTGCGCCGCCCCATTTTCCGGCCGCGAACCGGGTCGAGGCATTGGCGAACGCTTTGCCGCCCTTGCGGCGCGGGTCGTGGCTTCAACGAGGTTCTCCGAAATTCCGAATATTGTCCAACGAGATTCCCCGAGAAGAGATGAGCGGACTCGGCCTGCTCATCGTCGTTTTGCTCGGATGGTCGATGATCGGTTCCCGCAAGGCAGGCGCGTATGACTTCAACTCCAGCCATTGGACCCACACGCGTCGGGACACATCGCTCGGACGCGTTCGCCGAGGTCCGCGCCGACCTTACACGCGGGGCCGATGACCTCGTCTTCCTTGTGAACCTGGATCTTGCGACTGCGGAATCGCCTGATACGATGTGACGAGACGTCCATCAGCGCGTCATGGAAAACACGGTTTCGAACGTTTTCCGCTCAAAACGCGGAGTGAACGGGCCATGAAGGCGATCGTGCCGCTCGTGATCCTGCCGCTCGCCGCGCGGCTTGCCGCGGCCTCCGACATGGAATGGGTCCGAGTCTCCGACGACCGCAAGGCGTTCGTCCTGTCCGAGTCGGGACGTCCGTTCATCCCGTGGGGTTTCAATTACGATCACGAAGGCGATGGACGACTCATCGAGGACTTCTGGCACGACCAATGGTCGACCGTCGAGTCGGCCTTCGAGGAGATGAAGGGACTCAAGGCCAACGTCGTTCGAATCCATCTCCAGTTCGGCGCGTTCATGGAAAGCCCGACCCGGCCGCGCCAATCCTCGCTCGATCGACTCGCCCGGCTCGTCACGCTCGCCGAAACAACGCGGCTCTATCTCGATCTCACGGGGCTTGGCTGTTATCACAAGGCGGATGTGCCGCCGTGGTACGACCGCCTGACCGAACGGGACCGTTGGCTCGCCCAGGCCGTGTTCTGGGAAGCGGTCGCCAAGACGTGCGCCGACAGCCCGGCCGTGTTTTGCTACGACTTGATGAACGAACCGGTGGTCGCCGGCGGCGACTCGAAGCGCGACGATTGGCTTGGGCCGGCCTTCGCCGACAAGCATTACGTGCAGTTCATCACGGTCGACCGCGCGGGACGCGAACGGCCCGAGATCGCCCGTTCCTGGACCCGACTGCTCGTCGCGGCCATCCGAAAACAGGACGCTCGGCATCTCGTCACCGTTGGCCTGGTGTCTTGGAGCCTGGATCGGCCCGGGCTCACTTCCGGGTTCGTCCCCGAGTCGATCGCCGAGAATCTCGATTTCATCGCGGTCCATCTCTATCCCGAAAAAGGAAAAGGGGACGAGGCGATCGAAACGCTTCGGGGTTTCGCGGCGGCGGGCAAGCCGGTCGTGATCGAGGAGTTCTTTCCGCTCAAGTGCAATGCCGAGGAGCTCGGCCGGTTCATCGACCGATCCTGCGCGCATGCCGCCGGCTGGATCGGCTTCTACTGGGGCAAGACGGCCGACGAGATGCGGCCCCCGAAGACCATCCACGACGCGATCACGCTGAGCTGGCTCGACCTGTTTCAGCACTGGACGCCGCGGATACTCGACGCGACGCCATGACACGCGGCGGTCGAGGGCGAACCGCTGGGCCGGGTTGAACCCGCGGCGACGCGGAACGCGATCGGAAGTCCCTGGTGTCCCGGAGTCCTTGTCCGATCGAGTCGATTGAACGGGTTGCGATCGGTTCGTCGGCACGACCGGCTCAAGCGGAACGCCTTGCGCAACGCGAAGCTCGGCAAACAGGTTCCAGTCGGCCGATATCGATTGCCGATGGGAACCCGAGCCGACCCAGTCCGCTCCGCGACGCTTTCCCGCAGCAAAAGGGGCTCGTGAGTGAATTCAACGCTCGGAATCGTCGTCCCCGTCCGGAACGCCGAAGCCACGCTCCGCGCGCAAATCCAGGAATTGCTCGATATTCTCCCCGATGTCGCGTCCCATTTCCGGGTGGTCATCGTCGACGACGCATCGTCCGATTCGACCGATGAGATCGCGCATGAACTGGCGACGACCTATCCGCAAGTCGACGCCGTCCGCCACGACCCATCGCTCGGCCGATCCGCCGCGGAAACGGGCATCAACCGGATCGGCGCCGATCTTGTGTACGTGCAGGACCAGGGCCGACCGTTCCGGATCGCCGATTTGAACGCGGCCGTGGCGTACCGTGGCGAACCGATACCGACTCCCGTTCCGATGGATTCGCATCTGATGCGCCGGCTCATCGCTTGGGGCCGCGCGCTCGAACGGACCGAGGCGTCGCCCGGTGGTGCGTCCGCGTCGCGTGCCGGTTCGCCGGTTTCCTCGCCCGAAACGCCGTCCCGCGTCGTGCGCCGATCACGCTCGGCGGCGAGCCACAGCGCCGACCCGGCTCCACTTCCATCCGGCTGACGGGCCACTCCGTACGCTCGATCCGATTCCGAACGCAGCGCCGAATCGAACTGTACTTGCCCGTGAGCGGTGCTCCGCGCACAGTTCTTGATTGATCCGCTGGGCTGTCAGTCCCTGGTCGACCTTCTCTTGGATGGTCTTCCGATAGGCGTCGCGAAGGCTCCGCGATGCGGCGGCGCCGACCGGGGAATCCGGGACGCCGCATTCGATAACCCACCGAAATGATGGCGTCGAGGTGATGGAAGTCGATTTCCCGGCGGACGTCCCGGTTGCCCTCGCGTTGAACTCTTAGGATTCTTCGATGAGTTGCCTCCCGGCCCAGTTCGCCCGAGTCGCAAATCTCTCTTGGTTTTGAAGATCCGCACGGCGTTGGCCTTCAGTTGGCGGTGTTCCGCAGCCGGTGGGCCTCGTCGATGACCACGAGGTTTCAGGCGGGTCTCGCAGTCGGAACGGCCGTCACGGGTGGACAGCGCGAGCGGTCAGGCGGTGAGATCGTCGAGCGCTCGGGCGGCGAGCAAGACATGCAGTGCGGTGCCGATCGGAAGCGCCCGCTCGTCCACTTGGAACTTCGGATGATGGACGGAGTGGACCGCGCCGGATTCGGCGCTGTGGATGCCCAGGGCGAGGAAGCAGCCGGGAACCCGGTCGGTGTAAAACGCAAAATCCTCGCCGCCCATTACGGGCGGAATCTCCGCGACGTTCGGCTCACCAACCAGCGACTCGGCGACCTGCCGCGCCGCGTGCCAGCTCTCGGATTCGTTCACCACGGCGGGATAATCCGTATCGATGCCCGCGAATTCGGCTTGGCATCGATGCGCGGCGGCGACCGACGACGCGATCTCGCGGACGCGTTGCTGGAGGTAGTGGAGCCCCGCGCTGCTGAGCGATCGGAGCGTGCCTCGCAGGGTGACCGATTCAGGTATCACGTTGCAGGCGTCGCCGCCATGGACGGCCGTGACGCTCACCACGCCCGACGCGAGCGGATCGATTTCGCGGGCGATGATCGACTGCAGGCTGGTGACCACGTGCGACGCGGCGAGAACGGGATCGACGGCGTAGTGCGGCATGGCCGCGTGTCCGCCCTTGCCGGCCACGGTGATCCTGAAGAAACCGGTCGCGGCCATGAACGTGCCGGCGCGGCCGCCGACGGTGCCGGTCGGCAGCATGGGCCACACATGCATTCCGAAAATCCGCCCGACGTCGGGATCGCGGAGCACGCCTTCCTCGCACATCCGCAATCCGCCGGCTCCGCCTTCCTCGGCCGGTTGGAACAGCAGCTTCACCGTCCCGCGCAGCGACGATTCGCGTTCCTTGAGCAGTCTTGCCGCGCCGAGCAGCATGGCGGCGTGCGCGTCGTGGCCGCACGCGTGCATCTTGCCGCGGTTCCGGCTGCGGAACGGCACGTCGGCGTCCTCGGTGATCGGCAGCCCATCGATATCGGCGCGCAGCGCGACGCACGGTTCACCCCGCCCCACCCACGCGCAAATCCCCGTCGTCGCGACCGGATGCCGGTAGGCGATACCAAGCTCGTCGAGTCGGCTGCGGATGATCTCGCTCGTTTCGAATTCCTGGTACATCAGCTCGGGGCATTGGTGCAACGCGCGGCGCGCGTCGGTGATCCACGGCGCGGCGCGTTGCGATTCGGCCAGAATGCGTTTGGCGTCGAACGACGCACGGGATGTGGAATCCACCATCGCGATATTCCTGAATGCGTTTCCGCGGCGGCCGAGCGGCGCGGCGAGTCACCGTTTCTCTTCGGCCGGAATCGAATCGAGCAACGATCGTACCGCGCGATCCCATTGCGTGCCACGATCGGGAGGCTGCGTCAGCAGAACATGCCGCAGGACCTTCGCCGCCTCGTCTTTTTGTCCGAGTTCCACCAAAGCGCGGGCGACTCCGCACTTCGATTCATACCACGCGTCCGAGCGGGGTCGCGTGAACCGGGCGACATGCCTCCATCGTTCGAGCGAGGCCGGCCAGCCGACGCGATCGGCTTCCGATTCGATCACGCGCGCGTATTCAAGCTGGATCGACGCGTCGCTCGGGAATTCGGCCGCCAGCCGCGCGTAGGCGTCGAGCGCCTCGGAGCCGCGCTCGGCGCGTCGCAGCGCGACGGCGCGGAGCCGATCGAGTTCGCGTTGGTCGGCCGCGTCGGTCGCCTCGCCTCGCAACGTGTCGATCGATTCGAGCTGGAGCACGGCGAGCGATCTTTGCCCGGCGGGCGGCAGACGAGCGGCGTGGGCTTCGAGATCGCGCAGCAGCGCGAACCGTTTCGCGAACGACCTGTTCGCGACCCTCGCCGCGCGCGCCGCCTCGACCGCGTCCGCGTGCCGTTCGGGCTGGAGCGCGAGGGCGATGACCAGCAGACTCCGCGCTTCGGCGACGCGAGGATCCTCGGCGGGAACCGATTCGAGCACGCGCCGCAATCGGGCTTCCGATTCCTGAACGCGCCGCGGGGCGAAGTCGAGCAACAGGCGGGCAACCGCCAGATCGACGGGTACGGGCGTTTCCGAGCCCGCTTGCCATGCTTGCCAGAACGCGAGCATCGCGTCGACGTCGGCGGGCGCCGCGTCTTGGCCGGCATCGGCCAGTTTACCGGCCCAAGCCCGCGCCGCGCCCGCGACCGCCTCCGTGAACATCGCGGACTCGACGGAAACCTCGCCGTAGCGCGCCAACGCGGCATCCCATTCCTTTTCGTGCGTCCGGAGATTCGCGAGCCAGACGCGAACCCGGTCCGATTCACCGCCTCGGGGCCATTGGGCGAGGTGTTCGTCGAGCAGTTCGCGATACGCGCCGATCCGCGCGGGATCGGTCCGCGCGAGTCGGACGGCGAGCGTAATGGACTCGAAGTGCGCGGACGGGGCCTGCGCGTGGGAACGCATGGCGAGCGCCAGCTCGCGCCAGCGGCGCAGCGCGTCGTCGAGGTTCCCGGTCTTTTCGGCGAGCCGCGCTCCGCGCGATCGGCAAAGGAACGCGTCATCCGCCGCGCCCGCCTTGGCGGCGGCGGCCGCCGCCGCGTCGTACGCGGCCAGCGATTCGGCCCATTGGTTCCTCAGGTAGAGATCGTCGGCTCGGCGGCGGAGGATCTCGACGTCCGCGACACTTCGGCCCTCACCCGCCGACCGCAACACGAGTTGTTCGGCGCGGCGGCCCCAATACGCCCCATGACGGCGTTCGATCGCCTTCATCGATTCGATCGCCCGGTCGCGTTCGGGCCCGCCGCGCGGCGACGCGTCGGGGCCGCCCGCCGGATCGGGTTGCCACAAACGCACGAGGACTTCGAGCCGCGCCAGATCGAGGTCGGGCCAGCGCCCCGGCGGAGGTTCGGGGTCGGCAAGCGCCTTGGCCCGATCGAGATCGCGTTCGGCGAGCGCCAACCGCATCTGTTCCGCCAACAGGTCGGCCCTTAGCTGGACGGGCACGTCCGCATCGGACCAGGCCGCCTGTACGCGCCGCGCTTCGGGGATGTCGCCGAGCAACCTTCGGCAGATCGACTGCTCGATTCGGATGCGCCACGCGAGCGGATCGTCGGGGGGAAGTTGACCGAGGGCGTCGGCGAGCGGTTCGAGCGCGGCGGTCAGCGCGGCGATGCGGTCCTCGCCGTCCCGGTAACACAAGGCCCGGTTCCGAAGGGCCTCGGCGCGGTGGATGCGGAGCTGGTTGCGAAGGGCGAACAGATCATCGCGGACCAGACCTCCGTCGGAACGGGTCGCCGGCGCCGTCGGGATCTCCTTTTCCAAGCGTGTTTCGAGTTCCTCGAATGCCCGCACGGCGGCCCGGATCGCGGTGAGCGCGTCGGCGACGCGCGGATCGGGCGCGTCGCGCGCGACCTCCGCCTCTTCGCGCGCGACACGGCCCTCGGCCAAGAATGCGATCGCGTCCTGAGCGGGGACGAGGACCGCGTCGGGCACCGCGTCGGGCCGCTCGGCGTACCGAGCGGCCGTTTGATGGGCCCGTTCCCACCACAAAGGGCGTTCGGCGGCCGCCGCGAACATCGCCCGCTCGGCGTGGACCCGAATCAGCTCCGATGTCCATTTCGCGCGTTGGGGTCCCGAGATCGACGATGGGGCGAGCCGTTCGTCACAGAGCGAGGCGGCGAGCGCGTGGAGCCGTCTTGCACGCAGTCCCTCCAGGAACGCGTCGTCGCGCGCGGCCTGGCCGAACGCGATTCCAACGGTCGCGACGAGCCGGACGGCGAGCGCGGCGAGCGCCGTTCGAATGGCGAAACAGGTCCGAATCGGAAACGGACGGACCATGCGTCATGGTTCTCCGTCTTCCAGCGGCGTCGCGAACGCGACGCGGAACTGATGGAGCCGCGCCGCGTCGTACGCGTCGATGGCCGCGCCGAGCGGCACGTCGGGATCGGGATGCACGATCACCGGCGCGACCCGGCCGACGGAGGCGAGTTGGCCGAGGAACGCGCGCAGCGCCGCGAGCGATTCAACGGGCGTCTCGTTGACCTCCCACGTCAACGCGTCCCGCGTTCCGCGAATGCGGATCACCACCTCGTCGAAATCCTCTTCCGGCGGCGGAGCCTCCGACATCGCGCCCGGAGCCGAACCCCGCGACACGCTCACCGAACTCGGCAGCGTATGCTCGACGATCCGAAAGCTCGACGTCCAGAGGAAGAAGATAATGAGCTGGAACACGACATCGATCATCGGCGTCATGGCGACGTCGTTCCCGGTTTCGCGCCGGGATCCGGAATGGATCGTCGCGCGGCGCATCAGCGGGCGTCCTTCGAGCGGAAAACGGAATAGACCACGTTCGACACACCCTCGCGATAACAGGCGAGCAGGATCGGTTCGACGAATCGGAAGGACGTATCCCGGTCGGCGCGGATGCGCAGTTCGAATTCCCCTTTTTCGGATCGCCACGCGCGGAGCCGCTCCCGGATCTGTTCGGCCGGAATCACGCGGCCCGCGACGAGCAGCGCGCCGTCGGCGCGGACGTTGATCACCGATCGCGACGCGTCCTCATCGGCGAGCGTTCCGCTGTCCGCGATCGGGAGCGGAAGTTCCATGCGGGCTTCCTGCTTCACGAGGTGGCTCGAGACCAGAAAGAAGATGATGAGCTGGAACACGACGTCGATCATCGGCGTCATGTTGAAGGCGAGCGAAACGTGCCGGTCCCGCGTCGGAATGCGCATCGTCGGCCTTTCACTTCGGAGGCGCCGGCGGCGGACCCCCGCCGTAACGCGACGCGTGCTTCAGCGGCCCGAGCGCATGCTGCGCCTGATACGCGGCCTCGGCCGCCATCTCGTCGACCCGATTGCGCAGGATGGCGAACGCGCCGAGCGACGGGATGGCGATGATCAGCCCCACGACGGTCGTCACGAGCGCCTGATAGATGCCTTCCGCGAGTTCCGCGGCGCCGGCGGAACCCTGCGTTCTCGCGACCTGTTCGAACGCCATGATCATCCCGGTGACCGTTCCGAGCAGTCCGAGCATCGGTGCGATGCCGCCGATCACCGATAGATATTCGACACGGCGGAACAACCGCGCGGATTGTTCGGCGAGCGCGTCCTCGAGTCCCTTTTCGACGGCCGACCAACCGCCGTCCGCTTCCCCGATCCCGTACAGCAGCACGAACGACAGGAGGCTCGGCCGCTCACGGCATTTCGCGTCGGCTTGGGCGAGCTGTCCGGCCGCGACCAGCGCCCGCGTCTCGTCGGCCAATCCGTCGGGTACGAGTTCCTTGCGGCGCAGCGTCAGGAACTGCTCGAAGACAAGGTAGGCGGCGGTGAGCGAGACGCCGATGAGCGCGATCATGATCACGACGCCGATCGGGCCGCCGGAGAAGAGGATTTCGAAGAACCCTTGCGGCGGCCTCGGCGCGGGCGCGGCGGCGTCCTCGGTCGGTTGTCCGGCCGCGAGCGAGGTCGCGAGGAGGACGAGCATCGGTCCGAGGGCGGCCGCGCGGGGCGCGAGCGTCGCCCGCGCGGGGCGGGAATCGCCGCCGCGCCGACCGGTCCGTCCGTTGCCGCCGCGCTCCCGGCGTGATGCCGACCTGTTCATGGTTCTCCGCCTTGCTTCAAGCGTTCGAGTTCCTGGAGCCGTGTCCGCGCGGGCGCGGCCGGCGCCGTTTCGGGATAGTCGGCGGAAAGCTCGCCATACAAGATCGATGCCTCGTCCGTACGCGATTCCTTGTCGAGCAGTCGGGCGGCCGCCCAAAGCGACTCGGCGGCCAGCACGCGTTCCCCCGGGAAGTGGATCGGCACGCGCAGCAAGGCGAGCGCCGCTTTGTCCACTTGGGCGTGCCGCGCGAGGGCCGATCCGAGCACGAAATAGGGACCGGCCCGCAAGTCCGCTTCGATCCGTTCGATTCCCTCGGCCCACCGCTCGAGTCCGCCGAGCGTCGACGTGGCGACTTCGGTTCGCCAGAGTTGCGCGGCGGCGAGCCGCGCGACGCGCGGATCGGCGGCGGCGTCGAGTTTCACGAGCGCGTCGCGCGCCGCGCCGCTCGAAGGCGACGCGAGGAGGTGGCTCGCTCCGACAAGCCGCATCGCGTCGCGCGGATGGTCGAGCCATTGGGCGGCTTTCGATTCGATCGCGCCGCGGGGCGGTTCCGACGACCACGCGAGCGGAATCACGGAGAAGTAGTGCGTGTCGGGGTCGCTTTCGAGCAGCGCGGCGAAGAGGTCGCCGGCGAGCTCATTCCGGCCGGACTGACGATAACATGTCACTAACGCGGCGAGGATTCCGCGGCGGACCCAGGTCCGCGGCTCCTCGTCCGCGGCCTTCCTCCACATGGCGATCGCCTCGTCGATGCGGCCCTCGGCCTGGAGTTTCCGCGCGAGGACCTGCGATTCGACCCAAACCGACTCGACGCCGACGACCCGTTCCGTCGGAATCCGTTCCTCGCGGCCCGACGCGCGGACCAGGATCAGCTCGCGGCCGGTGAAATCGCGGATTTCGCCCGTCATCCGCCGCGTGCCGCGGCCCGACGCGCCCGCCACGACGACCGTGTCCTCGGCGAGCAGACCGGGCCTTCCGCCCGCGATGCCGATCGACGACAGGCTCGCCAGGACAAGAACGCCACTCGGGATAAGCCGCCGCGCGCGGCGCGCCGACGGCCCACGGCCGGCGCGCGCCGGCCCCCGCCGCGCCGTCCCGCCGCCGCTTGACCGGGCTCCGCTCCATGCATCGCGCCGCATCGGCCCGCCATCCTTCGGGTAACCGCCTCGCCCGCGTCCGATCCGCGCCGGATTACGGAGGCAGTCGAGTCACGTCGACATAAACATACTGTCCGCCGTTCTGCTCCGCCAACCGGGTCAGGAACGACGGTCGACCGTTCGGAGGTCCGCCTCCGAACTCGATGGAGTGGACCGTCGTTCCCGCGCGCTCCGCCTGCCGCCGAAAGGACGCGAGTTGCCGCGGCGCGAGGGGGTTTTCGGAACCGTCGGTCAAGAAGAAGATGACATCGGGTTTCATGGCGACGGCGAGCTGGAGGGCCTCCCAATGCCCGGTCCCCCCGAGCGCGGTCATGCCTTCGACGAATTGGCGGGCGAGTCGCCGGCCCTGATCGTCGGCGAAAAGGAGTCGAGGCGCCTTGGGCGCGTCCGGATTGAAGACGCTCGGACGCTCGTTGTAGAAAACGATCTGGAATTGGTGGACGGCGCCGAGTTGGTCGAGGCTCGCGAGCAGTTGCTGTTTGGCCGCTCGAAGGGGGCGCCCTCCAAACCCGTCCATGCTCGCCGACCGATCAAAAACATAGACGAAGCGGGTGCCCGTCGCGCCGGCTCCGAAAATCGATGTGGTCGCCTGTCCTCCGACCGATCGCGACGGCTTTCCCGATGACGTCATCGAGTCGGCTCCGGGCAATCCGGGCGAGCTTCCCGGCGCGGGACCGGCCGTCTGGGGGTCGGGCAGCGCGGGTGTCCCTTGGCCCGGTCCGCCTGCCGCGTCGGGAGCCGGCAGCGGATCGGCCGTTTGAGCGGCTTGAGCGGCTTGTCGCGCCGAGTCCGCGGCGTCGGATTCGGAGGCGATAAGGTAGTCGCGGGCGGCGCGGCGTACGTCGACGACCGCGACCGCGGCTCGGCGGTCGGGTTCGTTCCCCGGCAATCCGCGTGGCGGCGCGTTTCGCCATGCGATGCCCGCGAAAATCAAGACGGCCGCGTGCAACAGGGCTGAACCCAACCACGCGGGCACGCGGGGTCGGGCCGTGTCGAATACGGGCGGATCGGCCCGCTCCGCGGCGGGATCCCTCTGCGTCGTGGTCCGGGTCCGGGACACTCGGCGACTCCCATCGAAACGGGGAGCCGGGCGTCCTTCGGTCGGCTCCCCGCCTCTATCGTAGCAGGTGAACGGCGGATGCGGAAATCGCGTCGAGTAACGATATGGCGCGGCGGCATGCCAGGGGGTCGCCTGTCGAGTTCCAAGATCATCGCAACGACGCGTCCCTTCGGTGTCCGCCGCGAAATCCACCGCCATTCGCGAACGAATTCCCCGGCACGCCCTTGACATGCGGCGGCGTGGAACGTTCTGTTCGTAACCGTCCACGATTCGGTTTATTTTGCGGAAGGAAGCACGAAGTTGGAGGCGAGCCCCTTGCGGATCATCCGATATCCCCACCCCACGCTGCGACACGTTTCGAAGACGATTCGGCGCGTCGACGCCGAGTTGACGACGATTGTCGAGCGGATGTTCGACCTGATGTACGAGGCTCAGGGGATCGGACTCGCCGCCAATCAAGTTGACCTTCCGCTCCGGTTCTTTGTCGTCAATTTGGCGGGAAAGCCGGGTGAAGGCGAGGAGCGGGTTTTCTTGAATCCCGTCATCACGCGCCCCAAGGGAAGCGAGGAATCGGAGGAGGGCTGTCTGAGTCTTCCGGGGATGTACGGCGACGTCACGCGGCCAAAGCAAGTTCGCATCCATGCGTACGACGTGTCGGGCAACGTGATCCAGGAGGACGCCTCGGGGATGCTCGCGCGCGTGCTCCAGCACGAACTCGACCATCTCGACGGCGTGTTGTTCTTCGACCGCATGGACGAGATGAAGCGGCTGAAATTCACCGATGCGCTCGAACAGCTCGAATCGGAATTCGCCGAGGCCGTCGCGTCGGGGGAGCTGACATCGGTCGCGGAAATGGCCGCGCGGCGCTCGGAATGGGAACGGACCTATTGCTGACGCGGCGGCCTTGTACGGCCTTGGACGGCCTTGTACGGCTTGGGACGATAAGAAGACGTCCGGCCCAGGAACGGATACTCGGCGCGGAGGCGATGCCATGCGCATGGTCATGATGGGGACGGGGCCGTTCGGCGTTCCCACGTTCAAAGCGTTGCTCGCGTCGTGCCATACGGTGGAGGCGTTGATCACGCAGCCGGCTCGCCCGGCGAAAGGGCGGCGCGACGCCGCGTCCAGCCCGATGCGCGCGGCGGCGGTCGCGGCGCACGTTCCGGTCCACGACCCGGAGCGCGTGAATGATCCCGAGTGCGTCGCCCTGCTGCAGCGCCTGGCTCCCGACCTGTTGGTCGTGTGTGACTACGGCCAGATCCTTCGTCCCGATGTCTTGGCAACGGCCAGACTCGGCGCGATCAACCTCCACGGGTCCCTATTGCCGCGATACCGCGGCGCGGCGCCCGTGCAATGGGCGATCTGCCATGGCGAGGAAACCACGGGCGTGACCGTGTTTCGCATCACGGCGGGTCTGGATTCCGGTCCGATCCTGACGGAGCGGAGCGCGCGGATCGAAGCGGACGACGACGCGCCGCGGCTCGAAGCGCGGCTCGCCGAACTCGGCGCGGGCGCCGTGCTCGACGCGATCGACGGGCTCGCCGCGTGGGACGGCCGATCGCCGCTGGGAACCCCCCAAGATCCCGCGCTCGCGACCCGTGCCCCCCGTTTTCAGCGCGAGGATGGCCGCATCGATTGGCGACGGCCCGCCCGCGCGATCCGCGATCGCGTGCGCGGATTGACGCCGTGGCCCGGCAGCTTCACGTTCTGGCATGGGGGGATCGGCGAGCCGGTTCGGTTGTTGATCCAGCGAGTCGGATTGCCCGAGGGGCCGAGCGACGGGGAGGCCGGGCGCGTCGTGCGGGTCGAACGCGATCGGTGCTGGGTCGGCGCCGGCGACGGCCGGGCCGTCGCCCTCGAACGCCTGCAGGCGGCGGGAAAGTCGAGCATGGATGTGGCCGATTTCCTCCGCGGCCATCCCGTCCGCGTCGGCGACCGCATGGAATAGGCCGCGCGTTCCCGGCCGATCCCGCGTCTTGTGGACACCAATGGTGGGAGTCCATAATGAACGCGATGTGGCCTGAAACGGAGAAGACCGACGAGCTGCTCGATGTCGCGCGGGGCGGGGACCCGGACGCCGTGAATCGGCTCCTGGAGCGGCATCGCGACGCCGTCCACAGGCTCATCCAAATGCGGCTCGACCAACGCATCCGACGCCGGATCGACGTCAGCGACGTCGTGCAGGACGTGATGATGGAGGCGAATCGCCGGCTGAAGGACTACCTGGCCAATCCCGCGCTCTCGTTCCGCGTGTGGATCCGGCAGATCGCGAAGGACCGCGTCATCGACGCGCATCGCCGCCATCGGGGTTCGGCGAAGCGGAGCATCGACCGCGAGCAAGTCGCGGTTCAGCCCGCGGACATGGACCGTTCCACAATGGAGTTGATGGCCCAGATCCGGGACACCGAGCCGACGCCGGCCGCCGAGGCGGCTCAGCGCGAGATGCTCAAGGTCGTCGAGTCGGCCATCGGATCGCTGGACGATCTGGACGCCGAAGTGATCCTCATGCGTCATTATGAGCGCTTGTCGAATCAGGAGATCGCGCGGGCATTACAGTTGTCGGAACCGGCGGCGAGCATGCGGTATCTGCGCGCGGTCCGGCGACTGCGTCAATTGCTTGAAGGCCCCGATTCGGCGGCGTCGGCCCGATGAGCGGCGCGTTTCGGGCGACACGCCGACTCCATCCGATCGATGAAAGCGACATGCGCGTTCCCGATTCCAGACGCCCCTTCCGCGACGATCTCCATGCATGAGGCATCCCACGATGAACGGCTGGCTCGGCTCGTCACCGAGCTGGCCGACCGCATCCAGCGCGGCGCGGTCGTCGATTTGGAGTCGACGTGCCGGGAGCACGCGGAATTCGCGGACGATCTGCGGGAATTGTGGGGCGCCGTCCTGATGGCGGACGCGGCGGCCGCCGGATCGACGACCCGTTCGGCGCCTCCCGAATCGATGCTCGAGGACGACACGCTCGGGCTGCCGTGCCGGTTCGGCGATTTTGAGTTGATCGAGGAGCTGGGCCGAGGCGGCATGGGAGTCGTCTATCGGGCGCGGCAGATCAGTCTGCGGCGCGAGGTCGCGGTCAAGATGATCCTGCGGGGACAGCTCGCGTCGCCCCAGGATCGCGAGCGGTTTCGCGCCGAGGCGGAAGCGGCCGCGAGGCTCGATCATCCGTCGATCGTGCCGGTCTACGAGGTCGGCCGATCGGAGGGCCGCCCCTATTTCAGCATGAAACTGATCAACGGCCAGACCCTCGCGCAGCGGCTCGCCGACGGACCCCTTCCCCCCCGACAGGCCGCGCGCATCCTCGCGAACGTCGCGCGCGCCATCGACTCGGCCCATCAACACGGCGTTCTGCATCGTGATCTCAAGCCGTCCAATATCCTGCTCGATACCGAGGGCCACGCGCTGGTGACCGATTTCGGGCTGGCCAAACGCCGGTCGGACGCGCCGAGCCTTACGCGAACGGGCGCGGTGATCGGGACTCCGGCATACATGGCGCCCGAACAGGCCGCGGGCTCGCGCGGCGTGGTCGGTCCCGCGACCGACGTCTATTCGCTCGGCTCGATCCTGTACCACATGCTGACGGGACGGTCGCCGTTCCCGGCGGCGAATCCGATCGAAGCCGTGCTCGCGGTCCTCGAACAGGAACCCGATTCGCCCCGTTCGGTGAATCCGAAGGCCGACGCCGATCTCGAGATGATCGCGCTCAAGTGCCTCCAAAAACCGCCCGACCTCCGGTATCCCTCGGCCGCCGCGCTCGCTGATGACCTCGAAGCCTACTTGAACGACGAACCGATCAGCGCGCGGACGGGCCGATTCGCGCAGGTACTCGCGCGGCTGTTCCGCGAAACCCATCATGCCACGGTTCTGGAAAACTGGGGCATGCTCTGGATGTGGCACAGCCTCGCCCTCCTGATCGTCTGTTTTTCGACCAACGCGCTCCACGCGATGGGCGACACGCACCGATGGCATTACATGGCCCTGTGGATCGTCGCGCTCTGGGGTTGGGCGGCCGTTTTCTGGAGGCTGCGGAGCCGGTTGGGACCGATCTTGTTCGTCGAGCGCCAGGTCGCCCATGTCTGGCTGGCCGCGATGATCGGAATCGCGGCCCTGTTCCCGATCGAGTGGGGGCTTGGACTTCCCGTGCTCGCCCTCTCGCCCATGCTTGGCGTGATCGGAGGCATGGCCTTTCTCGTCAAGGCGGGCATGCTCTCGGGCGCGTTCTACGTCCAGGCCGCCGTCCTGTTGCTGACATCGGTCGCCATGGCGTGGTGGCCGTCGATCGCGCACGGCCTCTTCGGTCTGGTCGCGGCGACGTGCTTCTTCCTTCCGGGCTTGAAATACGACCGCCAACGGCGAGCGGGCCGAGCGTAGGAGCGCCCGATCGACGAGCCGCTCATGCGTCGCCGCGGGACACCGGCGAGGCGTGAATCGCCCGGCTACCGACCCGCCGGCGCGCCGCGTAAGATAAGGGCACTTGTCCAGTTGCGCCGGCCAGGAATCCACCGTGCCGGCCCGTTCGTCTTAGTGCATAGGAAGGCTCGCGTGACCCGAGGCAGCGGCAAGTCGATCCCGCCCGCCGACAGCCGCGCGGACGACCTGCAATCGGCGTTCGAACGATTCCAGCCCGAATTGCTGGGTTCGCTCGTCTGTCTGCTCGGCAACATCGAGGATGCCCGCGACGCGCTCCAGGAATCGTTCCTCAAGTGCTGGCGGCATCGCGGCCAGTTGGCGCGGATCGACAACGTCAAGGCCTGGATCTTCCGAATCGTCCTCAATACGGGGCGGGATATCCGCGGCGCGGCATGGCGGCGGAAACGGCAGTCGCTGCCCGAGGAGGAATCGATGGTCGTGTCCGATAACGAATCGCCCCTCGAACGACTCGTCGTGCTCGACGAGGCCGAACGGATTCGGATCGCCGTGCGGGCGCTGCGTCCGGAGGAGCAGGAAGTCTTCCTGCTCAAACAAAATGCCGAATTAACCTACGAGGAAATCGCCGCCGCGACGGCGATCCCGATCGGAACGGTGAAGACGCGCATGCGAATGGCGTTGGCCAAATTGAGGGGCGCGCTCGGCGGCGCCGAACCCTAACCCCACGGCGCGCGTCCCGCGTCCGCGAGACGGAAATTCCGCGAGACGGTAATTCCGCGAGACGGTGATCACGATGATTGATGCGATCCATGAGCAGCGATAACCCGATCGACGATAAACTCTGGGAATACGTCTACGACCTGCTCCCCGACGGGGAGCGGGCCGTGTGGACGGCCCGCATCACGTCGGATCCCGCGGTCGCGCGGGCGTACGCCGAGATCTGTTTGCGGGCCGCGCGGATATCGGATGCCGTGCGTATCGAGGGGCCGCGCATGTCGCTCGCTCCGCCCGATCCGTCGCAGGTCGCTTCGGCCGACGACGACCCGCTCCGCGCGGAACGCCGGTCACCGCGCCGTTCGGCGCGAGGTCGTTCTCGATTTTGGGGCCATCTGGTCGTCATCGCCGCCTCGATCCTGCTCGTCGTCCTGTTCGAAGCGTCTCGACAGGGTCCCGATTCGCGTTCCGCGCCGCGAGGCGCCGCGCCGCGCGATTCGGTTGCCGTCGACGCGGCCGCGGGACGCCTCTTGGAAAGGGAATCGGAACGGGAACACGGCTCGATCCCCGTTCGGACCACGGTCCTTGCCCCTCGCGCGTTCGTCGAAGGCGCGTCGAACGCCGTCACGATCCAAACACGCGATCCGAACGGCGGCGCCCTTTCGACCGACGTCGATGTGGCGATCGTCGACCAGCGCAACCAAGTTGTGTGGAGCGAGTCCGGCACGACCGATTCGAACGGCGTTTGGCAGGTCGCGGTCCCCATGCCGTCGCGGCGAACCGACCTGTCGCTGTCGGCCAACACGCGCCGATCCGCGCCGGCCACGGTGCCCGTCACGGTCCGAGCTCCCCGATTCGTCACATCGATCGCGACCGACCGCGCCGTCTACGAACCGGGTGAATCGGTCCAGGTTCGTTCCGTCACCCTCGCCCGACCCGGGTCGGTCGAGGCCGAAGGAGTCGACGTGTGGTTCCAGGTCCGGCGCGACACGGACGCGCGCGTCCTCCAGGAATCGGCGAGTCCGATGGCGACGCGTCGCGGGGTCGCGACCGAGACGATTCCATTGGACGCGTCCGCCGAGGAAGGCCCGTACACGGTGATCGCGAGCAGCGCCGACGGCCTGTTCCGCGACGCGCGGCGGACGTTCTTCGTCGAAAAGCCCGATCGAGGATCGTTCGATGTCGCGATCGAATTCTCGAAGGCCGTGTACGCGCCGGGTGAGATCGTGGTCGCCGACCTGGGGATTGTCGGAGCGCCGGCAATCGCGGGCACGGGGGACGATCGGCTCGACGGGCGACCATCGGCCGATCCCCGCGGGCCATTCGAATCGGTCGATCGGCTCCGATCCGAACGCGAACTGACCGATCGCCGGGACGCGGATGGGGAACCCGTTTCGTTCTCGTTCCGCGCGGGTGTCGCCGATCTGTCACTCGCGTCCGGACAACTGTCGTCCGGGCCCGCGCGCGCCGCGCAGTTGCGGTTCGCGTTGCCCGAATCGGTGCCGGATGGTCCGGCCTTCCTCGAAGTCATCGCGGCGAAGGGCTCGGAGGATCGGCGCAAGGTCGCGAGCATTTCGATCGATCGGCCGCGCGTGGAATTGCGCTATTTTCCCGAAGGCGGCGCGCTCCACGCCGATCTGCTCAACCGAGTCTATTTCGAAGCGGTCGACGCGGCGCACATGCCCGTTTCGGTCAAGGGCCGTCTTGTCGACGCATCGGGACAAGACGTCGTTCTGTTCGCGACGGAACCGGGCGAGCGGACGGGGCGGGGCCGGTTCGCGTTCGTTCCGGAGGTCGGCGTTCGCTATCGCACACGGCTCGACGATCCGACCGGGCTGGTGACCGACGCCGGACTATCGGCCGAGTCGTTCGAATTCGCGGTCACGATGCGGGCCGTCGCCGAGGTCTATGACGGAAGGAACCCGCTCCAATTCGATATCCAAGCCAACCGGGATCGAAAGCCGCTCGCCGCCGTCGCGGCCTGCGGTGATATGGAGGTGGGGCAGATCGCATTCGAGTCGTCAAGGAATCCGGTGTCCCGCATCGCGATCCCCGTCGGCGGCGACGCGTCGGGCGTGGTGCGCGTCACCCTTTTTGACCTCGGCGTTCAGCCTCCCCGCGCGCTCGCCGAACGGCTTGTCTACCGCCGACCGGAGCGGGGCCTTTTGATCGGGCGGTCCGACGACGGGCCGATCGTGGAAGGTAAGAACGTGACGCTCGGCCTGCGCGTCCTGCACGAGTCGGGAGCCGCGTCGGACGCGATCGTGGGCGCCGTGGTGCGGCGCGCGCATCGAACGCCCGGGGACGAGGTCCGTTCGAGTTTTCCGGCGGACATTTGGCTGCTGTCGGAGATTGAGGAACCGGCCGCCTGGGAAGACGCGTCGTTGTACGTCCAGGATGGGCCCGACGCATCCCGCTCGATGGACCTGTTGCTCGGCACGCGCGGATGGCGCCGGATCGATCCTTCAAGCGGGCCCGACGCCGATCCATCCGAGAGGCTTTCGCGGCGCACGCGGGCCATGTTCCGGCGGAACGAATCGGCGGAACGCAACGCACTCGCGTTCACCGGCGCGTCGATCGGCGCGTCGAGCGCGCTCGTCGAGCCGCCGCTCGTCGCCGACAACCTCGGCGAATCGCTCGGCCCATCGGCCGAATCCGCGCCCGCCGCCGCGCCCGCGTCCCGATTCGAGGGACGACCCGATTCCGATGGCCCGATCGAACGGGCGACGGAACGGTCGAGTTCCGAATCCGACGTCCCGAGTCGGGGCGCGGCGCAGAGACCAGGATTCGATCGACGCGCGACGGGACTTGTCATCGTCGCCGTTCTTTTCATCATCCTCACCGCGATGCTCGCCGCGCGCGGGCGCGTAAACCGTTTCGTCCTGATTCCGGTGACGTGCGTCATCCTGGTCCTGCTGGCGCGAAGCCGGCCGGTCGCGGAGTGGGCGGCCGGTCGATTCGATCCGAGCGGGTTCCTTCCCCAAGCGGCTCATCGCGAACTCGCGAACTCCGAGTCGGCCAAGATCGTTCCGCGTGGCGAGCTCGAATCGGAGACGCCGACCGTTCCGCGCAATGAGCCCGAATTGGACAAGCCGAGCGGACCGGAGGCCATGGCGGACGCAATGGGCGACGCGAAGGAAGGTCCGGATGAGGGACGGCAGGCGATGAACGCCCTGGGAGGTGGAGGCGGCGGTAAAGGGGCATCGGGCGCGGGCAAGGGGCTGGGCGGCCCTGGCGAAATCCGTTCCCAACGTCCCGCCCAGGACGTTTCGCCCGGTTCCCCCGAAGCCGGGTCGATCGGAAAACCAGCCGGCGCGGCGGGCCCGACTCCGCCCGCTCCTGGTGGATTACCCCCACCCGCGCCCGCCGCCCCGCGCTCGGTCGCGCCGGAGCGGGGCGAGCCTGACCCGACCGAACGTCGGACCGGCGAAGATGCCGCAATGCCGCTCGTGGGAACGCGCGACGGCGCGTTGGTCAAGTCTCTCGCCATGCGGAGATCCTATTCCGACAGGTTCCGACCGGCTGACGCGTCCGCCGGAGGGATTCCATCGACGATCGCGTGGCATCCGTTGCTGGAAACGAATGCGGCGGGTGAAACGGCGTTCACGTTTGAAATGCCGACCGCGCCCGAGGGAGAACCGCGCGCGATGTGGGACCTGTACGCGGCGGCCCACGGCGCGGGCCGGCTCGGCGAATTCCAAACCCCGCTTGCCACGCGCCGATCCGTTGAAATGGCCGTTCAGATGCCGGCTCGCGTCGTCGTCGGCGACACATTCATCGCTCGACTGCATTTGACCAACCTCACCGCGTTTGAACTTCGAACGCCGGTGCGCATCGATCCGCAGTCGCTGGTCGAGGTGGATCCCGAGGTGCTCGAGGCGGTTGTCGAGCCGGGAAAGAGCGCGACATTCGACGTGCATGTGCGGGCCCCGCGCGCGGGCCGCGAGCACCTCGTGTGGCGAACGAGCGTCGAAAACGCGCCGTCGAACGCCGCGCAGCCGTTCGAGGTCGGACCGGCTGGGTATTGGGTTGAACAGAGCATCGCGGGCGAGCTTGGCGAACGGATCGTTGATTCGCCGGAGCCGGTGAACGGAACGCCCATCGGCGAGCTGGTCACCTCGTGGATTCCGCTCGAAACCGATCGCGAAGGGATGGTGATCCGGTTCGAGGCATTCCCGTCGCTCGCCTCGGAGTTGCGCGCGGCCGCGCTGGCGATAGGCGCGCACGATCACCCGTCGCGCCGGACTCCGCTCGCCGCTCGCCGCATCCGCGCATGGCTCGACGATCACGCCGTCGCCGATCCGCCGCTCAAGAAGGCGCTCAAGGAACTCGAAGCCGCGCGGGAGGCCGCGCCGAGCGGGTCTCGGGCATTGGTTCGCTGGGAGGACGCGTGGTATGCCGCCGAGTCGAGTATGGGGCGACGCGGTGCTGGGGCGGAGACCGAGCCCGCCGTGTCGATCGAACGGCCCGGCGCATGGCCGGACGGATCGGCCGAACCGATCGACGTCGCGCTGGCGTCGCGCGTCGCGCAGCTCGAACGGGCGCCCGAGGCGCCGTCGATGGCCCGGCGACTCGAGGCGTTCCAGCGCGAGGACGGACGCGTGTCCCGTTCGGACGAGCCGTCGGATGAAGAGAACATCGCGCGCGCATTCGACTCGACCGCGCTCGCCGCGCTCGTCTGGTCGCATCCGGACTTCGAGAAGCCGTTCGGCGAACCGCGCCGCGCCGCGCTCGCGTGGATTCGGAGTCGGCGCCGGGGTGACGGCGGGTTTGGAAGCCCCGACGCCACGGCGCTCGCCGCGCTGGCGCTCGTCGAGGACACCGGGAGGCCGCCGATTCCCGAGGGCGACGAAGTCATCTCGCTCCACGGCCTCCGCGCGGACACGCCGAGCGAATGGCCGATTCTCGCCGGGGATCCGCGGTCGGTCGTCTGGAATGGGCTCGGTTCGAACGAACGCATGCCCGTCGGCCTGATCGCGAGGTCGGCGCCGCCGATGCCCTATCTACTCCACGTGCGCCGATGGGTCGCGGCAATGCCCGCCGCGCCGTCCGTGCCGCTCGCCATCGAAACGCAATGGTCGGCGACCGAGGTTCGGATCGGTGAGTCGCTGCGGATGCGCGCGAAAGTCACGTCCCGCGTGAGCGGATCTCTGACCGTTCGGATCGGCATTCCCGCGGGCCTATCGCCCGACCTGCGCGACGTGCCTCCCACGTGCCGCTCGGTTCCCGAGGGATTGGTCGTCGCGCTCACCGCGCCCTTCACCGCGCCGCGCGACTGGGTTCGTTCCGAGGACGTGATGGAATTCGAGATCCCGATGATCGCGACGTTCCAAGGTACGTTTGGATCGGCTCCGTCGAGTCTTCACGCCGATCGCATGCCGACCGTGCGGGCCTGGTCGCCCGCGAAGTCCGTCGTCGTCGGCGAGTAAGGCCCGCACGGCCCTCCAGGCCGCGGTCCCAAAACGCGGACCTTCGTGCCGCCATCTCCGCTGTTGGCGCGGCGCGCCGTGACGCCCCTGTTGTTCGTATCCAGGAACGGCCATCGCCCGCACGGTAGCTGTCCAGTCTACAAAAACTGGCGTTGGTGGAAATCGGCGGGTCGGTTATCAAGTGGGGCATGGATGAGAAGTCACTGGACAATCTGCGGGAGGAGATTCGGCAAGGTCGCCTTGACGCCGAGCACCTGCTGTCGGTGATCGGTTCATTGAATCGGCGGCTCTTGGCGGCCCTGCAACGGATCGAGGAACTGCAGCGGGAAAAGGGCGGGTCCGGGAAGGTGGAACAGGCGTTCTCCGTGCGGGAGGAGGAAAAACGCCAAGAGGCGCGGGGGCGAACCCGGAAGCGAAAGAGACCCGGCAAGGGAGTGCGGTGTGGTCGGCTTCGCACGGCGGACAAGATCGCCCTGGCCCAGCGCACGGAACAGGTGTTTCTGTTCCAAGAGCTGTTGAATCAACTCACCGGCCGTCACGGCGCGGAACACGATCGGGCGTCCCGCAAATCCGTGCTTGACGAACGGCTTCCTGTTCCGGCTGGCCAACGAGCGGCGACCTTCTTCCTGGAACGCTTCCTGGTCCGCACTCCTCCGGTATCGCCATCCCACCGGCGCCTTGCGACATCGCTCCACCCGCACAGTCGGCACCGGCGTCGGGCCGCGCGGCCTTGCGCGTCGTGAGCCCGTTCCATCGCAACGCCGCGCTTGCCGCTCATCGTCTGACATCCCGCAACCATCCGCTTCGCGGCGCTTGGTTCCATCATCGCCCCCTCTCCATTCGAGCACGAGGACGAGGACGAGCACGAGCACGAGGACGGGCACGAGCACGAGCACGAGCACGAGGACGGGCACGAGGACGAGCACGAGGACGGGCACGAGCACGAGCACGAGGACGAGGACGAGCACGAA